>WBZM01000038.1_pt1 | contig 236536 bp, 185 predicted proteins | sample 5204271 | NCBI WGS metagenome assembly WBZM01 (sample SAMN12344346, study PRJNA552823) | activated sludge metagenome | biome: Activated sludge suspended growth; feature: Nitrification reactor; material: Wastewater; isolation source: activated sludge from nitrification reactor of wastewater... | reverse complement strand
TGGCTAGAGCGTCCCGACGGTACTGTCGGGAAGGTCAGGGGAGCGAAGCCCACACCACTTTGAATCTTGGGGGTATAGCTCAGCTGGCTAGAGCGCTTGCATGGCATGCAAGAGGTCGTCGGTTCGACTCCGACTATCTCCACAACTTATTAATTCAAAAGCCTTGTAAATTAAAAGCTTGCAAGGCTTTTTCATTTTCATGTCTTTTTCCTCCTGGTTCGCTGCCAAACGGAGCCATTAGCCCAGACAATCCGGCGGTTATTGTCTTCTAACCTTGCTTTTAAGCCTACTTCCCATCTTGTAGCGATGATCGTCGTCGCATCCAAAAATCTTCCTTCCGACGTATCGTTGAACGAATTTACGAAGGTCAGGTTTTCCCCTTGCTGCCGGATCGTGCTTGCCAAACCTGCATTGCCAGTCCATTGAGTATAGTCATACCAGGTTCCGCTTAAGTCTGGGTAATTGGCCGTTGTGTTTCCGGAAGGGGAGCATGCCCCTCTGGTAAGCACCCGGCCCTGGTAGAACACGTTTTCCTCTGTCTTTCCGAAATTCCCCCTGGAATTCTATTTTTACCAAAAAACCAATGGACAACCCTTCGAAGAAGTACTCCACCATTCACTATCAAAGCTATCTCCAACTGGAAAAGATTCTGGGCGCGCAGCGCTTGCGGAGCGCTGAGCTGGAGTCGGCGCCCGCCCACGACGAGATGCTGTTTATCATCGTCCATCAGGTATATGAGTTGTGGTTCAAGCAGATTTTGTTCGAACTGGAATCCGTTCGGAGCATGTTTGAAGAAAACCACGTAGACGAGCATCAGGTTGGAAAAGCCGTTGCCCGGCTCCGCCGCGTGACAGAGATCCAAAAGCTTTTGATTCAGCAGATCAACGTCCTGGAGACTATGACGCCACTGGATTTCCTGGATTTCAGGAACTACCTTTTTCCGGCATCCGGCTTCCAGAGCTTTCAGTTCCGCAAGGTGGAAATCATCCTCGGGCTTAAGGAGAAAAGCCGGCTAACCTATAACAACCAGCCCTACGCTTCGGTCTTCGACGAAGCGCAGCAGGCGGAGTTGGGACGTCTTGCGAACCGGCGCTCCCTGTTCGATCTGGTGGAGGATTGGCTGGAACGGACCCCCTTCCTTCAATTCGGGGAATTCCAGTTTCTGGATCTTTATCAGCAGGCGGTAGCCAACATGCTGGAAACGGAAGCGGAAGCCATCCGGGACTCCGGCTATCTGACACCTGAAGAAAAGGACATGCGCCTGAAAATGTTGGGAAGCACTGATTCCTATTTCCAATCGGTGTTCGACCCTCAGGTCCATGAATCGCTGCGGAGGGAGGGCAAACTCCGGCTTTCTTACCGGGCCACCGTCGCAGCTCTGTTGATCAACCTGTACCGGGACGAGCCCATTTTGCACCTGCCCTTCCAATTGCTCCAATCCCTGGCAGATATAGACGAACACCTCACTACCTGGCGGTATCGCCATGCCCAAATGGTGCTACGCATGTTGGGGAAAAAAATAGGAACGGGAGGATCTTCGGGTTACGATTACCTGCATGCCACGGCTGTCCGGCATCATATCTTTGCCGACCTCCACAACATTTCGACCCTGCTCATCCCCAGGTCGGAACTACCCCAACTCCCCGCATCAGTGAAACGGGAGTTGGGGTTCCATTTTTCGATAAAGGATTCCGGAAAGGGTTTAGGATTTTCTTAGCGCCTTTTCAGGCCGTGCGCTTCCGGTTGGAATAATACTTCCTTTTGGTTTTGTTTTGCCCCAGAGGTTGCGGCTGGGACGGCCGGGTAATGAGAGCAGGCTCAGGGCGCGCCGGTTCCTGCACTACGGGAACTGGAGAAAGGCCGCTAAATGGATGGTCGCTGACCACCGGAATCGGTTTGGCAATCAGTTTCTGGATATCGCGGATGTAGGGTTTTTCCTCCGCTTCGCAAAACGAGATCGCCATTCCGGAGTGCCCCGCCCTGCCTGTCCGGCCGATGCGATGGACATACGTTTCCGGGATGTTCGGGATCTCATAGTTGAACACATGCGTCAATTCGTCGATATCGATACCCCGGGCAGCGATATCGGTGGCTACCAGTACGCGGGTGGTGCGGGCTTTGAAGTTGGCCAGCGCCCGCTGCCGGGCATTCTGTGATTTATTGCCATGGATGGCTTCCGCGCTGATGCCCGCCTTTTGCAAGTCCTTCACCAGGCGGTCAGCGCCGTGTTTGGTCCGGGTAAACACAAGTGCGGTGGGGATCGCCATTTCCCGCATCAAATGGATGAGCAGGTTTTTTTTCTGGGTTTTCTCTACGTGGTATAATTGCTGGTCTATCATATCCACGGTAGAGGAAGGCGGCGTTACTGCCACGTGCTCCGGATTTTTGAGGATAGCGCCCGCCAACTCCACGATTTCCGGGGGCATGGTCGCGGAAAAGAACAGCGACTGACGCTCCCGGGGCAGCAGCCGGATCACCCGGCGCACATCATGGATAAAGCCCATATCGAGCATGCGGTCGGCCTCGTCCAAAACAAAATACTCCACCTCAGCAAGTGAAATAAACCCCTGCTGGATCAGGTCAAGCAACCTGCCGGGGGTGGCGGTCAGGATGTCGATACCCCTGGACAACGCGTTAACCTGTCCGTGCTGGGAAACGCCGCCGAAGATCACCGTATGCCGGATGGGCAGGTGCTTCCCGTAAGCGGTCAGGCTGTCGTTGATCTGGATCGCGAGCTCCCGGGTTGGAGTAAGGATCAAGGCGCGGATAGCCTTGGAATGGCGATTCGGACGCGAAGCGCCTTGTAAAAGCTGAAGGATCGGGACTGCAAATGCCGCCGTTTTACCGGTACCGGTTTGGGCGCAGGCCAGCAAATCCCGCCGGCCTAATACTTTGGGGATAGCCTGTAGCTGAATGGGCGTAGGAACGGAATACCCTTCTTCCTTCAACGCCTGAAGGATAGGGGAAATCAAATTCAAAGATTCAAAAGTCATAAAACAAATTGTGAAACCCCAAAACAGGGGCATGCCTCAGGGCAAGGATTGCCTGAAACAGTATGAAAAAAACGTATGTGGAGAAATCGCGCAAAAAAAACAAATTAAAGCCGCCAGTTATCGGGCAAGCAACAGGTAACTAAACCACAAGCGGCGCAAATTTGCGCGAAAATTGAGGGTTAACTACGAAACGGGACAAAGGTCGGGATTTTTTTGGATAAAAGCAAGGCGGGGGACGGACAGGGCTAACACATCATGGAATTATTCCACATATATGTCGCTGAAAAAATAAAATAAAAGGGGCGAAAATTGAAAACCCTCTGCCTTTTGGAGTTTGATCAATTCAATACAAGTATTAAATATTTGTTTTACATCATATTGTGTATTTAAAACATTATTATACAATAATTCTACCCCCCTTCCTGGTCCCTTACTTCGAAGGCAGAAACGCGTCCATCCAGGATTCCGGGATTTCGTCGATGCTGTTTTTGAGTTTGCTGGCCCACATTTGCCCGATCTGGGCGGTATCTTCTTCCTGCAGCCGGTATTGCTGCATGGTGAAGGAATCGCGGTGGTACATTGCGATATCAATCGGATACCCCACATCGTTGGCGCTTACCCGGGTGGAATCGAACGACAGGAATCCGGTTTTGAAGGCGAACCGCAGGCTGGATTCGTACGTCAGGGCCCGGTTGAGGATGGGTTTGCCGTACCCCGAGTTTCCGATGATCGCAAAGGGGGAGCCCTGTCCTATTTCGATCCAGTTGCCTTCCGGGTACAACATGTAGAGCTTGTGCTCTTTGTCGTTCTCCAGTTGGCCGCCCACGATCGCGTAGAGGTTGAAAAACAGCCCTGATTCGGCCAGGTACCGCTTATCTTCCAGCGCGACCCGGCGCAGTTGTTCTCCGAACACATTGACCGCCTGGTACATTTTGGTGTACTTGAAAGACTCTTCCTCGAAGAGCTCCTCGAAGTACGTCACCGCTTTGTCGCGAATAGACCGCAACCCGGAGGTCATTAAAAAAAGGCTGTTGCGCCCGCCTTCGTGGACCGATATTTTCTTTGCCATCGTCGTTTCCGTTCCCGATGTAATCCTCGTATCGGCAATAGCCACCAGGCCACTGCGCACTTTAATGCCCAGACAATACGTCATGTTTCGTTTGGTTTGCGTAGGCGGCCTGCCCGGCAGGGAGGAACGCCCTACAAATAGACCCAAAATACAGGGATTTGCGGGATTTCAGTCCTTGCTTCCATTGTATTTTGGGGATATAGCGGCAGAAAGTTTTCAACATCCCCATGCCCGCATCACTGCTGCTGCTGTTGTTGCTGTTGTTCCTGCAAAAACCAGTTGTAATCCATGCTGTTGCGCACCAGGACCTCGTATGAGGTTTTGTGGGCGCCTTCGGTGGTCAGCACGCCTTTTATGGGCTGGCAATCGAGGTAATCCCGGCCGTGCGCAATTTTGATAAAATGGTCATTTTCCTGGAGGTGGTTGGCTGGGTCAAAACCGCGCCAGCCGACCTGCGGGATCAGCGCTTCCACCCAGGCGTGCAGCTGGGAATCGCTGCGGTCGTCGCTTAAATTGAGGTACCCAGAGACGTAGCGGGCCGGTATCCCCTGCGGGCGCAGGATGCCGATCATCACGTGCGCATAATCCTGGCACACGCCTTTGCCTATCTCCAAAGCCGTTTTGGCCTGGGTGCCCGCGTCCGTAATCCCTGGAACGTATTGCAACAGACGGTGAATGCCCGCGTTCAGCCGCAACAGGTACGACCCCACGTTTTCCCCTTCCAGCCGCAGCAACTCCGCGGGAAAGTCGCCCGGACCAAGGAGGCACAAGGGCGTAACCTGTAAAAACGACTGCTGATCCATCTGAAACTCGATACCTCCCAGCACGGCATTTTCTTCGGCTGGGCTAAGGTTGGAAAACACGTTGAGCGGAGGCGGATTTTTAGCTACCTGGGCCAGCAGGTTCAGGGAAAAGTATTCGAAAGGCTCGGAATGGAGATGGAAATGGTGGGTCAAGAAACCGTACTTGTTGCGCGCCGTAAACGGCTCGCGCCGCATGGAATGCAGCAAGCGAAAATGCTTGACCTTCTGGGTCTCATTCTCGCAGGGCATGATCAAAAACTCGTAAGCCCCCTGCTTGACGGGTTTTTCGTATTCGGTCAGGGTGCGGTATTCAATAACGTAATCCGTCATAACTAGGGCGCTTAGGCATGAAAATAATCTTTCTCCAGGGCGTCGTGGATCTCGTAGACTTTATTCAGCGCATCGGCAACAAACTCGCCGACGTTCGCGTCAATTTCTGAAAACAGCAAATACTGGTACTGGGAGCACATCCGCCCCACTTTGAACCCCACGCTGTGCGCCGATTTATCTTTGATACCCAGTTTGCGCAGGAAGTATTGCACTTGCCGCAGGTTAAAAGCCATGGAGCGGGGAAAATCGATGTTCAAAATTAAAAACTCCAGGGCTTTTTCCCGGTCTGGCGGGGCTTTGTAGTGGTTGCGGTTCATGTCGAAACTTTCCAGCAGCTTCAGCAACACGGTGTATTGGTAGTTTTCCGCCGGCATGTTTTCCTTGCCTTCGGTGAGGATAAAAATATCGTACAACTTACAACTGATGATGCGGGCAATTTGGGCGGTGCGTTCCAGGTGGATGCCCAGGCGGATCAGCGCCCAAACCTCGTCGTGGGTCAGGGTGCTGTCTACATAGCCCCGGATGAGGGAACAATGCTCCCCGGCGGCTATGGTAAAATCGTATAACCCCTTGGTTTTGAAATACTCCACCGGGTAATTGTTCACGAAGTGGTAGTACTTGTTGATCACCTCCCATAATTCGGAGGAGAGGACATTGCGCATCCCCCGGGCATTTTCGCGGGCGTTGGCGATGGTCGAAAAGATCGACATCGGGTTGCCGGGGTCGAGAGCGGCCCGGTATAGCACCTCGGCTTCCTCCAGCGGCGTCTGTTCCTCCCAGGGAATGCCGGCCATGTTGACGATAGAATGCAGCACAAACTCCCGGCTTTGGCTGATGGGCGCGTCCTGGGTGGTAAAATATTGAACGCGCAGGTAGCGGGCCACGTGCTCGGTGCGTTCGAGGTACCGGCCCATCCAATATAACGTGTTGGCGATTCTTGCTAACATGGTCTTGTTTTCTTACTCCGCTGCTTCCCTGCGGCCCCAGGAAGAACTCCCCGGGCGGAGGGGGTGAAACGATAAGGTATTATTTTTTATGCTACTGGACATTTTGGGAACGAGACCTTCCAGGTTTTGAAAACCTGGAAGGTCTGGATGCCCGGCAAACGAAAATGTCCAGCACGGTGAATATCTTTACCTACCTACGTCCAAATCAAACCGTCACCCAGGTGTCTTTGGAACCTCCCCCCTGAGAGGAGTTCACGATCAGGCTGCCTTCTTTCAGCGCCACCCGGGATAGTCCGCCGGGGAGCACGTAGGGACGGTCTTTGCCCATCAGCGTAAACGTGCGCAAGTCGATATGCCGGGGCTCAAACGCCCCTTTGTTTTCGATATACGTCGAGTGTACCGAAAGGGCCATCCGGGGCTGGGCGATGTAGTTTCGCGGATCGTGCAGGATCGTTTGCTTCACTTCTTCCAGCTCCGCTTTGCTGAGACGGTCGCATATCACTACGCCGTAGCCCCCCGACATATCCACGGGCTTGACGACCAGGTCCTGCATATGCTCCAGCACGTATTTCAGGTCTTCTTCCCGTTCGCACAAGTAGGTAGGCACATTCGGAATAATGGGTTCCTCGCCAAGATAGTAGCGAATCATGGCGGGCACATACGAGCATACCGCTTTGTCGTCCGCAACCCCGGTTCCCGGCGCGTTTACAATAGTGATGTTTCCGGCCCGGTAGGCGCCCATCATGCCCGCAACCCCCAGCATGGAGTCGGGGCGGAAAACCAGCGGATCGAGAAACGCGTCGTCGATGCGGCGGTAAATCACGTCAATGCGCTTGGGGCCCTGGATGGTGCGCATGTAAACGAAATTGTTTTCCACAAACAGATCGCGCCCTTCCACCAACTCCACCCCCATCCGGTGGGCAAGGAACGAATGCTCGTAGTAGGCCGAATTATACGGACCCGGCGTGAGCACTGCTGCCAAAGGACGTTCTTCTGATTTCGGAGCTACCGACTGCAACGTCGCCAGGAGCTCTGCCGGATATTCGCTCACCGACCGCACACTCGACCAGCGAAACGCGTTGGCCAAAGTGCGCTTGATGGCATCCCTGTTCGAAAGAACGTAGCTAACGCCCGAGGGGCTGCGCAAGTTGTCTTCCAGCACATAGTAATTGCCGTCGCTGTGGCGGATCAGGTCGGTGCCGCAAATATGACAATAGATGTCGTGCTTCGGCCTGATGCTTCGCATTTCCTCCGAATAATGATGCGAGGAAAAAATCAAGGCGGCAGGCACGATTTTGTCTTTCAGGATTTTGCGCTCGCTGTATACGTCCTTGACGAACAGGTTAAGCGCCAGGTTGCGCTGGATAAGCCCTTTTTCCAGCTTTTCCCAATCCGGAGCAGGAATGATGCGCGGGAAGAGGTCAAAAGGAAAAATCTGCTCCGCCCCTTTGTGCCCATCCGAATACACCGCATACGTAATGCCCTGGTTGAGGAACGAAAGCTTGGCGTATTCGTTTAACCGCTCGAAATCGGCTATCGTGAGCCGGCTAAACTGCCGGTGAATGTCCTCGTAATGAGGATACACCGCCCCATCGTGGCGGAAAACCTCATCGAAAAAAGTCGGGTTGGTGGGATAGTTTTGAAACAGGGTACTCGTTTGGGTCATGCATCAAAAGATTTGGACAAGCGTTAAAAGAGCCATGATTTCGATCAAAAATAGTTTATTTTTACAAAAAATCAATAAATTGCCGAACATGTTGATAAAATTTCAAAATAGTAGAGAAAATATTTTATATTTATCAATGAAAACTTTATAAAACAATCCTTATTTTATTCCTTTAAATTTAATTTAATCAAAATAAAAAATAATAGACAATGTGGTTGGCTATGCGATAATTCCAAATCTCAAATTGAAACCATACGGTATCCGCCGTTGCTCAACCCGTTTCTAACGTCCGAAAATTTTTGACCATGGCGATAAAAGTAGCGATCCGACACAGCACGCATTATCAGTACGACCGTTTGGTAAAACTTTGGCCCCAGATCATCCGCCTGCGCCCAGCCGTACACTCGCGTACCGAAATTGCCGCGTACTCGATGAAGATCCAGCCTGAGCCGCATTTCATCAACTGGCAGCAGGATCCATTTGGCAATTTTTTAGCCCGGGTCGTTTTTCCCGACCGTGTAAACGAGTTCAAGGTCGACGTCGAAGTTATCGCCGAACTGCGCGCCATCAACCCGTTTGACTTCTTCCTGGAGAAATACGCCGAAACGTTTCCATTTGAATACGACCCTCAATTGCGCAAAGAACTGGCCCCCTATCTGGAGGTGACGGAAAACGGCCCCCTCCTGATGCAATTCGTGGAAGCGTGCAAACCCTTTCTCAACGACATTACGGTCAATTTCCTCGTGAACGTCAACCAGCATTTAAACCAACTGGTCCAATACGTCATCCGCCTCGAGACCGGCGTGCAAACCTGCGAAGATACCCTGGGCAAAGCCCTGGGCTCTTGCCGCGACTCCGGCTGGGTTCTCGTTCAGGCCTTGCGCCACTTTGGGCTGGCTACCCGTTTCGTGTCCGGCTACCTGGTGCAGTTAAAAGCCGACCAAAAAGCGCTCGACGGCCCCTCCGGGGCGGAGGAAGATTTCACCGACCTCCACGCCTGGGCGGAGGTATACATTCCCGGCGCCGGCTGGATCGGCCTCGATGCCACCTCGGGGCTGCTGGCCGAAGCGGGCCATATCCCCCTTGCCTGCACGCCCGACCCGATCAGCGCCGCTCCCATCTCAGGCGGGTTAGAGCCCTGCGAAACCGTCTTTTCGTACAGCAATACCGTGGAACGCATCCACGAAGATCCCCGCGTGACAAAGCCGTACACCGATACCGAATGGGCGCAGGTCATTGCCCTGGGGCATGCGGTAGACCAGGAACTGGAAGCCGGGGACGTTCGGCTGAGCATGGGGGGCGAGCCTACCTTTGTTTCGGTCGACGACATGGAATCCGCCCAATGGAATGGCGCGGCCGATGGGGCCCTAAAGCGCAAACTGGGCTACGATCTGGTCCTCAAACTCCACGATATTTTTGGTCAGGGAGGAATTATTCATTGCGGCATGGGCAAATGGTATCCGGGGGAGCCCATCCCACGCTGGGCGTATACCGCTTTCTGGCGTAAAGACGGGCAGCCGTTGTGGCGCAACCCCCAATGGCTGGCCAGCCTCAACGCCGAATACGCATTCGACCACTCCCATGCCGAAGCCTTCCTCATCGAGATAGCCAAACACCTGGGTGTCAATCCGGAAAACCGCTGCCCTGGCTATGAGGACATCGTGTATTTTCTCTGGGAAGAAGGCAACCTGCCGCCCAACGTCGACCCCCTTCATGTCAACTTACGCGACACCATAGAGCGCCGGACGCTAATGGAACTGCTCGACCGGGGCCCCAATAACCCTACCGGCTTCGCGCTGCCTCTGGCATGGAACCGCGACACCGACTGCTGGTGGAGCTGCTCCTGGACCTTTAGCCGGAAACGCATGTTTTTGCTGCCGGGCAACTCCCCCATGGGTTTGCGCCTGCCCCTCAACCGCCTGCCCCTTTTAACCCCCGAACAACAGGAAGAAGCCATCGAAAGAAGCCCGTTTGAGGACGTGGGCGCCCTGGGAACCTTCCATCAAAAAGTAGAAGCGCGCTATGCCTTGCCTGCAGACGAGCGCGTGCCGGAACGCATCGCCAATCCCAAAGCATTCGCCGAAGAAGAAATTGACGAGGAGGAAGCGGCCCTCAAAGACCCTATGTACCACATCAAAAAGAAAAAGGAAGCGGAAGAAAAATACGATTACCGCCCTACACAACTGATGACCACCATCAAAACGGCGCTATGCGTGGAAGTCCGGGCAGGAAAGCTCTACGTCTTCCTGCCGCCCTGCGAACTCATCGAACATTACCTGGAAATTTTGGCTGCTGTAGAAGCAAGCGCAAATAGCCTGCAAATCCCGGTGATCCTCGAAGGGTATGAGCCGCCCCGCGACAACCGGGTGGAAAAGCTGGCCGTCACTCCAGACCCCGGCGTTATCGAGGTTAATATCCACCCCTCCAAATCCTGGGGCGAGGTGTTGCACCATTACGACCACCTGTTTGAAGCCGCCCGCCAAAGCCGCCTGGGCGCCGAAAAATTCATGCTGGACGGGCGCCATACTGGCACAGGCGGCGGCAACCATATCACCATCGGAGGGATTAACCCTGCGGATAGCCCCATCTTGCGCCGCCCGGATTTACTGCGCAGCTTGATCGGTTTTTGGCAAAACCACCCGGGACTGAGCTATCTGTTCTCCACGGCGTTTATCGGCCCAACCAGCCAGGCCCCAAGGGTAGACGAAGGCCGCCCAGAAATGTTGTACGAACTGGAAATTGCCTTCGGCCAGATCCCAGAACCCGGTGAAGACAACCTGCCCTACTGGCTGACCGACCGCATTTTCCGCAACTTACTGGTGGACATTACCGGCAACACCCACCGCGCGGAGTTCTGCATCGACAAACTTTACCGCCCCGATTCAGCTTCCGGCCAGCTGGGGTTGCTGGAGCTCCGGGCCTTCGATATGCCGCCAAGCAAGGAAATGTGCCTGGTACAACTCCTGCTGATCCGCACTTTGATCGCCTGGTTCTGGAAACAGCCCTACCGCCAGAAACTGGTCCGTTGGGGCGCTGAACTACACGACAAATACCTGCTCCACCATTACGTAAGGGAAGACCTGCGCGATGTATGCACCCAAATCCAGGCAGCGGGATTCCCTTTCAAGATGGAATGGCTGGAACCTTTCTTTGAATTCCGATTCCCTTTCCTGGGACGCGCCCAGGTGGGCGATATTCAAATTGTGCTGCGCAGCGGTATCGAGCCGTGGCATGTCCTGGGCGAAGAAATGAGCAATTCGGGTACCGCGCGTTTCGTAGATTCCTCGGTGGAGCGCCTGGAAGTCAAAGTCTCGGGCATCCATTCCGACCGCTACTGGTTGCTTTGCAACGGAGTGCGAATCCCCCTTCGGAGCGCAGGCGGGCAAGGCGAATACATGGCTGGAATCCGCTACAAAGCCTGGGCCCCGCCGAGCGCCTTGCACCCCACCGTCGAAGTGGATGTGCCCCTGGTTATCGACGTGTACGACACCTGGAACAAACGCTCCGTCGGGGGCTGTACCTACCATGTGGCGCACCCCGGCGGCCGCGCATATGAAACCTATCCGGTCAATAGCTTCGAAGCGGAAGGGCGCCGCATTAGCCGCTTCTGGGATTACGGCCACACCCAACCCCCGATTTCCGTGGCACCGCCCGAGCCCGCCGACGTCCTCCGGGATACCATTGCCTTCGGCGAACGGGAGATCATGGCCCCCATCGAAATCCCCCCTGCCGCCGAAAGCAGCTGGACTCTGGATTTGCGAAAACGAAAATAACCGTCCCCCGTCAACCATCAACCGTCAACCGCGACCGGATCGTCTCCACGATCCGGTCGCCATGGTCGCGGGTATTTTCAATAAAATACCGGTTGGTGAGCATCCCCCCACAAACGACGCCGGAGAGGTACACATTGGGCAGGTTGGTTTCGAGCGATTCGGGATGGTGATCGGGAATGCGGCCGGCCCCGGCGGGGCAATGCAGTCCCAGTTTCTCCAGGAACGGATAATTCGGCTGATAGCCGGTCATCGCAAGGACAAAGTCGTTTTTCAGCGAAAACAAGCCGCCGGGGCCTTCCAGGACGACCTCGGCCTCCCGGATTTCCCGTACAACCGTATGGAAGTACGCAGGGATGCTCCCTTCGTTGATCCGGTTGACGATATTGGGACGTATCCAATACTTGACGTTTTCGTGGATCTCCCCTCCCCGGATGGCCATTTGCACCTTAGCCCCTTTCTGGTGGAGCTCCAAAGCCGCATCGCAGGCGGAGTTCCGGGCGCCGACAACCAGGACGTCCTGGCCGACATAGGGATGCGCATCGCCGTAATAATGCCGCACCTTGGGCAGGTCCTCCCCCGGAACGCCCAACATCCGCGGCGTATCGTAAAATCCGGTAGACACCGCCACCGAATGCGCGGCATACGTCCCTTTCGTTGTGGCCACCACGTACCGCCCATTTATTTCCCGGCTCATACTCAACACCTCCTCATAAAGGTTAACCCTAAGGTTCCAGAACTCCTTCAGCCTGCGGTAGTATTCCAGCGCCTCTGCACGGGTAGGCTTTTCTCCGTGGGAGATAAACGGCACCCCTCCCGTTTCCAGCAATTTGGACGTAGAGAAAAAGGTCATATTCGTTGGAAAGTAGTACAGCGAATTGACCAGCACGCCTTTTTCCAAAACGACATAGCGCAACCCAGCCTTTTGGGCGGAAATCGCCACATTCAGCCCGCTGGGGCCTCCTCCAATAATAACCAGATCCAGATGTTCCATAGACGGTTGACGGTTGACGGTTGACGGGGGACGGGGGACGGGGGACGGTTGACGGGGAGGCGTAAGGCGTAAGGCGTAAGTGCCTTACGCCCCTCCTTCTCCCTGAACAACATTCCCCCACTCGTGTTATCTTTGCTTTGTCCGAATCAAACAATCCGAAAACAATCCAATCGCTATGCAGGTTGTCCAGCACTATCAACAACTTTTTGAAGCCTATCGGAAAAACCATCCCTTCAACGGCAGTCCGGAAGGGCTATACGCCCCCGTCAATTACATCATGGGCCTTGGCGGGAAACGGCTTCGGCCCGCTATGGCGCTTATGGGCTACGGCCTGTTCCAGGACGAGGTGCAACCTGCTCTGCCCCTGGCCTATGCGGTCGAAATTTTCCACAACTTCACCCTGGTCCACGACGATATCATGGACGCTGCCCCGCTCCGGCGCGGTAAACCCACCGTGCATGCGCTCTACAATGCCAATACCGCTATCCTGTCGGGCGATGTGATGCTGATCAGCGCCTATGAGTACCTGATGCAGGTCCAGCCCGGGGAAAAGCTCCCACAGGTCCTTTCGATCTTCAACAGGGTAGCCAGGGAAGTATGCGAAGGCCAGCAGATGGATATGGATTTTGAATCCCGCCGGGATGTTACCATTCCGGAATACCTTCGCATGATAGAGCTCAAAACGGCAGTGCTTATTGCCGGCTGCCTTGCCATAGGGGCTGCCGCTGCCGGAGCCTTGCCCGCGGATATTGACCGCCTTTACCAGTTCGGCCGCTGGAGCGGGGTGGCCTTCCAACTTCAGGACGACATTCTCGATACCTTCGGAAACCCCGAAAAAGTGGGAAAAAAGATCGGCGGCGATATTGCCCAGAATAAAAAAACCTTTCTCATCCTGAAAGCGCTGGAAATCGCTCCGGAACCAGAAAGAAAACGGATTCAGGAACTAATGAGCGATAAGGTAACCGACGAAGCAACCAAAATTAACGAAGTCACCTCTTTATTGACGCAGTTCGGCATCCAGGAAAAAGCAGCACAGGAAAAAAACCGGTTCCGGCAAATGGCAATGAAAGCGCTGGATGAAATCCAATGCCCCGAGGCCCGCAAAACGCCGCTCAGAGAACTGGCAGAAGCATTGATAGACCGGGAGTTTTGAGTCCCCAGGAAAAACAAAAAGGAGCAACCGCTTTCGCGGTTACCCCTCACACTATGAAACACTATAATCTTTATTACAATTAATCAATAACTGTGCCAACTTGATAACCAGGCTGTTTAACGGAAAAAAGAAGATGCCAGGCTGAGTGGAAGGCCCGGGGATTTACTTCAAAACGAGGATTCGCAAAGCCTTACAAATGTATTACTTAAGGTTTACAATACCAATTTTTTATTAAAATTTATTGCCATAATTACGGCGAAGCCCCTGCCATTCATGACGCCTTCTACAAATACAGGCGGGTAGTTCCTCCGGTGGCCGTCACAAAAAAAGCTTTCCAGTCCACCACTCTTTTTCAATGATGGCCTGATACTGCCGGTAAAAGCTGAGTGCGGGTTCGTTCCAATCCAATACCTGCCATTTTACCAAGCGGCACCCCTGAGTCCTGCCCTCTTCCAGGAATGCATCAAACAGCTTATGGCCAATCCCTTTTCCCCGCCAGTCCTGACTAACGACGAAGTCCTCCAGATACAGCATTTTCCCTTTCCAGGTAGAGTAATTCATAAAATAGAGCGCCATTCCAACCACGTTCCCATCCACTTCAGCGACTATCGCCTGAAAAACACCTGCGTTGAAGTCGCGCTGATACTCTTCCAAGGTAGCGATAAATTCTTCTTCCGCGCGCTCGTAAACGGCTAATTCCCGAACCAGCCCATGAATGGAAGGCAAATCGGAAACTGTTGCCTGGCGTACCTGTATGTCCATTGTTTTGCTTTTTTACCTGAGCACCTTGAATTCTGAGTCTCCGCAAACAGGCACTTCTTCTACCGCCACTTTCCTGACCCAAGCATTAGGCGGTCCTTGGTTGCACCAGGCGATCATCGCCTGGCAAGCCTCCCTTTCGCCTTCGATCTCTGCTTCCACGCTCCCGTCCGGCAGATTGCGCACCCACCCGGTCAGGTGGAGGCCCAGCGCGCGGATCTGAGCGGATTTTCTGTAGAAAACGCCTTGCACTTTACCTTCAATGCGCAAGCGAAACCGCAAGTTCATTTTTTTTCGCGCAAAATAAGGATTCGTGGTATATTACCCCTGTCAATGGAGTAAGAATATAATTACGCCCATATCGTCTGCCTCCATAGCAATTAGCCATGACAAACAAAAACCGTTTCAACGGCTGGACCCTTGCTGCCTGGATTTTCGGGATCGGCCTTGCCGGTCTGTACGGCTACGCTGTCTGGCGCCTCCGCTTGACAAGGCCCGGCGCTATTCCGGGATTTATCCTTTTGGGATTAGGCATCGCAGCCGCTGGATATTGGTCGCTCAGCGTCCGGCAAAGAAGGAGGAAGAAAGCGTTGAAAGGCCCTTTCCCGGAAACCTGGCGGAAGACATTGGAGGACCAGGTCGATTTTTACCGGCAACTGGACCCTGATGGCAAACAGCGATTTGAAGACCGCGTCCGTTTATTTTTGGCCGATATACGCATCACCGGGGTTCAAACGGAGATTGATGACCGAACCCGCCTGCTGGTCGCAGCCAGTGGGGTCATCCCCTTGTTTTACTTCCCGGATTGGGATTTCTACCGCCTTGAGGAAGTGCTGATTTACCCGGGCGCCTTCAACGGAGAGAATTTTGCCCAGCAGGGAAAAGACCGGGACGTGCTGGGCATGGTTGGCGAAGGAAGTATGAACCGCATGATGATCCTCTCCAAACCCGCCCTCCTTCAGGGTTTCAACCAGGAGCGCGACGGGCAGAATACAGGGATTCACGAGTTTGTCCACCTGCTCGATGGGTCGGACGGCGAATTTGACGGTATCCCAGGGTTGCTGGACAAACCATTCGTTCTGCCCTGGCTGGGCATCCTGCATAAAGAAATGAAGCGGATCGCCCGGGGGGATTCCAAGCTCAGGGATTACGGAGCGACCAATAAAATGGAATTCTTCGCGGTGGCCTCAGAGTATTTTTTCGAGCGCCCGGCTGATCTGAGAAAAAATTACCCGGAACTTTATTCTATGCTGGAAACCATCTTTAAAAAACCTGCGCCACTCCATTTGACCACTAAATAAAACTTATGCGTATGCGTCTTTCGTTTTATGCTCTGATTGCCTTTCTTCTTTTTTCTGTTTCCTGCAAAAAACAAGAAAAAGCAGTAGCCGATCTAATTTTGATCAACGGAAATATCTACACCGTAGATGAAAGCAAACCGCAAGCGGAAGCCCTGGCAATTTCCGGAGACCGCATCCTGGGCGTGGGCTCCAACAGTGAAATCGAAGCCCTCCGCGGCCCCGAAACGGAAATCATGGACCTTGAAGGTCAGTTTGTCATGCCGGGGTTTATCGAAGGGCACGGCCATTTTTCCGGCCTGGGACAAAGCCTTATACACCTGAATTTCCTCAAATCAAAAAGCTGGAACGAGATCGTACAGGCAGTGGCTGAAAAAGCCAAAACCGCCAAACCCGGCGAATGGATCATCGGCCGCGGCTGGCATCAGGAAAAATGGACCGAACCCCTCGACCAGAACGTCCTGGGGTATCCATACCACGACGCGCTTAGCGCCGTGTCGCCCAACAACCCCGTCGTTTTGCGCCATGCCAGCGGCCACGGGCTTATGGCCAACGCAAAAGCAATGGAACTTGCCGGGGTAACCGCCGAGACGCCCAACCCTTCCGGCGGCGAGATCGTGCGCGACTCCCGAGGAAAAGCCATAGGCGTGTTCGAAGAGCGCGCCATGGGCATTATCAACCAAGCCTACCAGGAATACCTGAAAACCCTGTCGGAAGAAGACCGCAAGAACGAGTGGATGAAAGGGATCGAACTGGCCCAGGAAGAATGCCTGAAAAAAGGAGTAACCTCCTTCCAGGATGCAGGCTCCTCATTCGAGGAAATTGACCGGTACAAGGAACTGGCTGAAAATGGAAAGCTCAACCTCCGCCTGTGGGTCATGATCCGGCACTCTTTCGACGTGATGAAAGACAAGCTCGACGGGTTCCCCTGGATCAACCTTGGCAATCATTTCCTGACCGTGCGCGGCATCAAATCCGAACTCGACGGCGCGCTTGGTTCGTTTGGCGCCTGGCTTTTGGCGCCCTATAGCGATAAGAAGGATTTTGTGGGGCAAAATACCACTCCGGTGGAAGAAGTGGAGCGCATTGCCGGCCTGGCGATTGAGCACGACCTCCAGCTTTGCGTGCATTGTATCGGCGACCGGGCCAACCAGGAAGTGCTCAATGTATTCGAAAAAGAATTCCAGAGCCACCCGGAAAAGAAAGACCTGCGCTGGCGGATCGAGCATGCCCAGCACCTGGACACCAACGATATTCCCCGGTTTAAACAGTTGGGCGTTATTGCTTCTATGCAGGCGATCCACTGTACCTCCGACGCGCCTTTCGTCGTCAAGCGGCTTGGAACGCAACGTGCCCGCTATGGCGCTTATCCCTGGCGCTCCCTGCTGGATGCCGGCGCCGTCGTTACCAATGGCACCGATACCCCCGTGGAGGACGTCGACCCCCTCGAGTCGCTCTACGCCACCGTCACCCGAAAACGCCCTGATACCGGCCTGGAGTTCTTCCCTGAACAGGCTATGACCCGAAAAGAGGCCCTGTATTCCTACACCATGGCTTGCGCTTACTCCGCTTTTGAAGAAAAGGAAAAAGGCTCCCTCTCGCCTGGCAAGCTAGCCGATCTCATCATCGTTTCCAAAGACCTTCTCAACTGCTCCAACGAAGAGATACTGGAAAGCCAGATTCTGATGACCATGGTAGGCGGGCAGGTGAAGTACAAGAAGTAAGAGTACTTCTATTTTCCGTAACGACGGGTTTTAAACCCGTCGTTACGGAGACAAGGGCATACCGCAAGTCGCTGCAACCTTTTCTCCATTCGGATGTTAGGAGAAAAGTTTTCATCCAACCATTTTCACTAAATGTATAACCGCTTCATCATGCTACCGATTTTGCTCTCCCTCGTTGCGTTCACCATGGCATGCGCCCCATCTGGTCCAAGCCAAAAAAACATTGAAACCGCTATGGCAAATACTCCTGCCTTTTCCAGGGATTCTCTGGCAAAAGAAACCGTTTATCAATTCACCGTCAACGACTTGTACGGCAAGGCCGTCAGCCTGGATCAATACAAGGGAAAGGTTTTGCTCATCGTCAATACGGCATCGGAATGTGGGCTCACCCCGCAACTCAAAGGCCTGGAAACCATTTACGAAGAATACAAAGACCGCGGGCTGGTCGTCCTGGGGTTCCCTTCCAACGATTTTGGAGGACAGGAGCCGCTCAACGGCGAGGCCATCGAAGCATTTTGCTCGAAAAACTATGGCGTCAGTTTCCCTCTGTTTGAAAAAGTAGTCGTAAAAGGGAAAGACGCCTGCCCGCTGTATCAATTCCTGGGCGACAGCGAACGCAACGGGAAGGTTTCCTCTAAACCAATGTGGAATTTCCACAAATACCTGATCGACCGCGAAGGGAATGTGGTGGATTATTTCGCCAGCACCACCGGCCCGGATTCGGACAAGGTCCGCAAAGCTATCGAATCGCTGTTGTAGGTTTTTTAGCTACCTTTGGCCCAAACCCAACAAGCGCTTTATGAAAATCGACCTCCTGGCCATTGGCGTACACCCTGACGATATTGAGCTGAGTTGCAGCGGCACCCTCCTCCGGCACCTTGCTATGGGGTATACCGTTGGCCTTCTGGATCTGACCCGCGGCGAGCTGGGCACCCGCGGCACGGCGGAGATCAGAGATCGGGAAGCCGCCGAAGCAGCCCGGCTGATGGGCGCCTCATTCCGGAAAAACCTCGGCTTTGCTGACGGGTTTTTCCGGAATGACCAGGAACACATCCTTCCCATTATTCAGGTGATCCGCGAATGCCAGCCCGAAATCGTTCTGGCGAACGCGATCAACGACCGGCATGCCGACCACGGCCGTGCCGCCAAACTCACCGCCGACGCCTGCTTTTACGCTGGCCTGGCCAAAATAGAAACCGTTGGCGCTGACGGCGCGCCTCAACAACGCTGGAGGCCAAAAACCCTTTACCACTACATTCAGGATTATAACCTGGAACCCGGCTTCGTAGTGGATATTACGCCATATATGGAGAAAAAACTTGAACTGGTGCTTGCCTTCCGCTCCCAGTTTCACCAGGATGGGGAACACGAGTTCATAAGAGAACTTCCAACCCCGATTTCCGGACAGGAGTTTCTGGAGTTTCTCCGTGCCAAAGCACGGACTTACGGCCGGCCGGCCGGGTTTGAATTTGGCGAAGGGTTCACCGCCTCCCGAACCATAGGGGTAACCAACCTCTTCGCGCTTGCCTGAACCAGGTGATCCGCCTGGTTCCATAGACTTGTTTCGACGGGATCATCGCGGGTTTAAAATGGCTATTTTCCCACCACGCTGACCCGTCGCAACAAGTCTAATATTTGCTCTCCAACTGATCGACATACTGAACTTCCCCCAGCCGGATTCGGATCGGAAAACGCGCCGCTTTTTCAAGGCGCCATTCGATACGGCAGAAAAAGGCGAGATCTTTTGGGGAAAACCCTGGCATTGTGCGGCGCGCATCCAGGCCGCTTTTTGCGCTACTTCCTTTTCCGGAAACTATGGACCAGGTACTTTGCCGGAATCCCTCGGCGTAGAAGCGTGCATACCCCATATCCTGCCTGCGTAGCTCGGGAACGGATTTTCCCGAAATACGGAATTCCCCTGGCAAAGGCATGGGAACAGGCATAAGGCCTTGAGCGCGAGCCCCCGAAGCAAAAACTATTGCCAGGAAAATCAGGTACCTTTTTTTCATGCTATGGTTTGTCGCGATGCTTTCTTTTTGGAAAACCCCGGGAATCATCCCTTGGCGGAAATTTTCGTTGTCCAGGCGTAAGCCCCGGGCCTGAACCTTTGTGCTCCGAAAATTTGGGCCGGTCCTGGGAAACCTTGCGGGTTCCTTCGTAAAGTTCGAGCTTGATGAACCGGCATTCTAGAGCGCCGTTGAAAAGGACAATTCTCTTGGAAGGGCGCAGTCCCAAATACTTCAAGGCTTCCTGATTGGCGGAAATGATCCAGGCTTCATAGCCCTGAAAAGCCTTTTTCAGCCGGTCGCCGATCATTTGATAAAGCCCCTCAATATGGTTATCCTCAATCCGCGCATCGTAGGGAGGGTTCATCATCAAAATCCCTTTTTCTGCCGCTGGAGTTAGGGTTTCGAAGCGGCGGCGGTCAAAACGGATTTTGCCCTCCAGATGAGCTGCTTTGGCATTTTCCCCGGCAGCCTGTACCGCTTGAAAATTTTTATCATACCCAAAGATCGGATAATTAAGCGTTGTGATCCCTGCCCTGGCGTTGGCCCGCACCTCCGCCCAAATGGCGGGGTTGAAATCCGGCCAGCGCATAAAAGCAAAATCCTCGCGGTACAATTGCGGAGGAATGCGCATCGCATACATTGCCGCTTCAATGACCAGGGTACCCGACCCGCACATGGGATCGATAAAAGCGCTGTCTCCCTTCCAACCTGAAAGGAGGATCATGCCGGCTGCAAGCACCTCGTTTATCGGAGCGGTAAGCCCTTCTTTCCTGTAGCCTCTTTTATGCAGAGATTCTCCCGAGCTATCCAGGGAAACCGTACACGCCGTATTGCTGATGTGGATATTGATTCGCAACCGGGGATTCGCGGTATCCACCCCTGGCCGGGAACCCGTTTTCTCCCGGAACTGATCCACGATAGCGTCTTTGGTTTTTAGCGCCACATACTGGGAATGAGTGAAGAATGGGGAATGGGTCACCGCATCCACTGCCAGGGTGTCGTCGGTATCCAGGAATAAAGACCAGTCGATACTCTTTACCTGAGCGTACAATTCCTCTTCGTTGGACGCCTCGAATTGATGGATGGGTTTCAAGACCCTCAGGGCGGTGCGCAACTCCAGATTGGCCCGGTACATCAGGCGCAGGTCGCCGGAGCACTGAACTGCCCGCTTGCCGGCTTCGACCTTCTCTGCGCCGAGCGCAACCAACTCAGCAGCCAAAACGTCTTCCAATCCAGCCAGGGTCTTAATTATCAGGTTCACAGTTATTTTTTTGCAAAGGTACTATATCCATCAGGAAATACCATCCCTAATCCGGTAAGCAGATCCAACCTGGAGGGCAAGCCCTTCCATGCCAAACCTTAACCCGGTATTTGTCTTGCTGAAGACCGTGTTCCTGAAAGGCCCTCAGAAGAATTCGTTTATCTGCCAGTCTTCGCACAGCCAAGGTTACAGGCCCTCTTTCCGGATGCCGGTCCATAAAGGTCTGAAGCGCGAATAACGCCGGATTGCCGTAATCCCAATGTCCATTGGGGCGCCAAACCAACGATTTTTGCATCGCGTTTTCCGGCAACGGATATAAATGCCGTACCAGAAAAGCGCGGCATTCTTCGATCGTAGCGGGAAAAAATAAAGGTTCAGTAGACAGCTTTGGGTCATCGCAGGAAACTTCAAAAAGCGGAGAAAGGGCATCGATTAAAACATGCCCGCCATAAGGCAGGGAATCCGGGTGAAGAAAATCCGCTTCAATACGAAGGAAATTCAAGGAAGCCACAGGTTGCAGGAAAAATTCCATACGGGTCCATCCGGACGAAACCACCGGCGGAGAAATCCCCAGCAACACGTCGTTGCCACACCGGCTTATACCTCCAAGGACCTTAATCCGCAAAGACCGGTTGTAATCAAGAGACTGCCCCGTCTGGGGATCAAAACTGAGATAGTGCGGAGACAAAGCAGCATACAATGCAAAAAGATAGCAAGCGCCGGAATCCAGCGGCTGCGCTAATTCCTGGCATATGCCCTCCAGGCTTCCATCCGGGCGCCCGACCATCCCTACATACGTACGGCCATGACAAGGCTTGGTTTTCACCTGAAAGGCGCCTCCCGGATGGATATCTGGCAGGGAATAACCCAGGGGAGCGCAGGTAAACCAGCCCAAAGGCAATTTGGCCGGGCGGGGCCGGGCATCTTCCAGAGAAGGGTTATGTAAAAAAAGAGGTTGAGCGCCCGCGCAGAACACCACAAACGAGATCAGAAAGCCGATGCCTGTTTGCCGGTACTGTTTATGCATACAGCGCTAGGTTTAGGTCTGGATTACTCCAACGTTGAATTTTTCCACTTCTGCATGGTTGGCCGCCTCAATAGCGGCGGAAATATACCCGCGGGTCTGCAACGGATCGATCAGCTCGTCCACCCATAGTCGTGCGGCCGCGTAATAAGGGCTCGTCTGCTCGTCGTACCGTTTTTTGATGCCGTTGAAAAGCCGCTGCTCCTCTTCCGGACCTGGAGTTTCGCCCCTGGCTTTCAGGGCGGCTAATTGGATCTGCAACAGGGTCTTTGCCGCCTGGGCGCCGCCCATCACAGCAATTCGCGCCGTAGGCCAGGCTACGATCAACCTTGGGTCGTAAGCCTTTCCGCACATCGCATAATTCCCTGCTCCATAAGAATTTCCAACTACTACAGAGATTTTGGGTACGGTGGAATTGGCTACCGCATTCACCATCTTGGCGCCGTCTTTGATAATCCCCCCGTGTTCGGATCGCGTACCGACCATAAATCCGGTTACGTCGTGGAGGAAGACCAACGGAATCTTTTTTTGGTTGCAGTTCATGATAAATCTGGCAGCTTTGTCTGCCGAGTCGGAATAGATCACTCCGCCGAACTGCATTTCGCCTTTGGCGTTTCGGACCACCTCCCTGTTATTGGCCACGATTCCGACCGCCCAGCCGTCGATACGGGCGTATGCGCAAAGGAGCGTTTTTCCAAAGCCTTCTTTATAAAACGTAAGCTCAGAGCCATCTGTCAGGCATTTCAGCAGTTCCAATGTCTTATATGGCTTCCCGGGATCTTCCGGGATAAGGGAAAGAAGGTCTTCTTCAGAACACGCCGGGGGGACCGGAGCTACCCTGTCAAACCCGGCTTTTGGGAAATGGCCCAATTTATCCACCAGGTCCCGGATAGTCTTCAGGCAGGCCTCGTCGTTGGGAACTTTGTAATCCGTCACACCTGATATCTCCGAGTGGGTAATGGCGCCCCCCAGCGTCTCTTTGTCGGCATCCTCCCCAATGGCCGCCTTGACCAAATAGGGGCCGGCCAAAAAGATCGATCCGGTGCCTTCAACGATAAGTGATTCGTCCGACATGATCGGCAGGTAAGCGCCTCCAGCTACGCAACTGCCCATGATCGCGGCAATCTGCGGGATGCCCATCGCTGACAAGCGGGCATTGTTTCGAAAAATCCTTCCAAAATGTTCTTTGTCGGCAAAGATTTCGTCCTGCATAGGCAGAAAAACACCGGCGCTATCCACCAGGTAAATAATGGGGAGCCTGTTTTCCATAGCAATCTCCTGAGCCCGCAAGTTTTTCTTGCCGGTGACAGGAAACCAGGCGCCAGCTTTAACGGTTGCATCATTGGCGACTACGACGCATAGCCTGCCGTGGATCCGGCCTAACCCGGCTACAACGCCCCCGGCAGGGCATCCGCCATACTCCGGGTACATATCAAATCCTGCGAACGTACCAATCTCGATAAAACCGGCGTCAGGGTCAATCAGCCCCGCGATGCGTTCCCGTGCGCTCATTTTCCCTTGCCGGCGTTGCTGCTCGATCTTCTCAAGTCCTCCGCCTTCTTCAATCTTCTCTCTCCGGTAGCGCATCCGGGAAAGCAGCAGCTTCATATGGTCGGCGTTCTGGTGGCGCTCCAATTCCGCTTTGGATTTCGACATATCCTGGTAGGTGTTTATAAGGAACAAAACTAATCGAGGTCAAATACATAATAATAAGGTTCTTCCTGACCGGCGTAAAACCCGCGGAGGGTGATCCTGCTGCCCTCAACGGCACGCAGCGCAATGAGGAACTGGTCTACTGAGTTTACTTGCCGGTCGTTTACCCGGGTGATGATAAAATCCGGACGCATATTGGTCGTATCTATTTTGCTGCCACGGCGAATGCTCACTACTTTCACCCCATCCACCTGCAGGATGGATTTTTCCCGTTGAGAAAGGTTTTGCAAGTCCAAACCCAGGTCGTCCAGTACCTGAATGTCATAGGCTTTAACCAGTTCCGTGGAATTTCTGCGGTCCTTCAGAAGTACGGTGGCGGTGCGTCGTTTGCCCTGCCTCCAGTACTCAATTTTGAGTGTGTTCCCGGGGCGGTACCGCCCAACCTGTTCCTGCATTTCCGGCATCGTTTTGGTTTTTACGCCATTGATACTCAGGATGACGTCGTTTCTTCGCAGCCCGGCGTCTTCCGCGCCGCTTCCGGGGGTTATCCGGGTGATCAGCACGCCGTCAAGGGTTTTCAGCCCCAGGGATTTAGCGGCGTGGTCGTTAAGATTTTCAATAAAAACGCCAAGTAGCCCCCGTTGCACCATCCCAAAGTCTCTGAGATCGTGAATGACTTTGAGGGCCAGATTGGAAGGAACGGCGAACGAATAGCCTTCATAACGTCCGCTTTGCGTGATAATAGCAGTATTGATCCCTACCAGTTCCCCCTTGGTATTCACCAGGGCGCCGCCGCTGTTGCCGGGGTTCACGGCGGCATCCGTTTGGATAAAGGACTCTATCCGGTCGGTTCCTTCTAGGATATCGATACTTCGCCCTTTGGCGCTGACAATGCCCGCGGTTACTGTTGATTCGAGATTGAAGGGGTTGCCTACCGCCAGTACCCACTCTCCCACCTGAAGGGAATCCGAATTGCCGAACTCAATAGCCTGGAGACCACTCGCTTCCACCTTGATCAAGGCAAGGTCGGTGGAAGGGTCTACCCCTACCAATTGAGCTTTTAATTCCCTTTTATCGCTCAAGGTGACCAGGATTTGATCGCTGTTCTCTACAACATGGTTATTCGTCGCTATCAATCCGTCGGAGGAAATGATTACCCCGGATCCAGAAGAAGAAGCTACCGAATGGCTTCGAAAAAAACCAAGCCCGCCCCTGCCCTGAAGGGTTTTAATGTTTACCACCGCAGAGGTAACCTTTCCAGCCGCAGCAGTGAACTGGGTAGGCGCCGCCGACTGAAAAAAAGCGCTCCCTATATGCGCCACCTCGGGCTGCCTGCCTTGATAAGCGTACGTTGGCGCCGTGGCGCCGGGCGCCGCCACCTCCCGAGGTGGCTCTAATACGCGGAAAAGCGCTACAGACAGTAGGACACTTGTAAGAGACGTAACCGCAAAAGGCAGGAGTTTCCTGATCATTGGTCGGGTATATGATGGTGAAAGGGGTGTTTAAGCCCTGGTAAGTTGGGATGTAAGGCTAAATTAATTTTTATCTTAAAGCATTCAAAAACAATATTTTAAATAAAAACCACTAGTTCGGCAATTGTTTTAATTTTCCGGTTTCAACGACCAGGAACTAACATCCAACCTCCAAAGTCTAACATCCAACATCTTATGTCTAAATATGAACGTCTCAAGATACATTTTTTGTTTGCCCAAAAGCCCGGACAAAAATAGCAAAGTGGTATTTTGCGGGAATAAATGCAGAATCTGTGAACTTGCCGTTTTTCAAATACCAGGGCGCCGGAAACGATTTCGTAATGGTAGATCAGCGCGATCAGACTTATTTGTCGCGTGGCGACAGGGATCGCATTGCCAGGCTTTGCGACAGGAGGTTTGGAATTGGTGCAGATGGGCTGATCTTGTTGCAGCGGGTAAAAGGCTATGACTTCGAAATGCTCTATTTTAATGCAGACGGAGGGGAAGGGTCGCTGTGCGGCAATGGCGGAAGGTGTGCCGCGGCCTTTGCCCATTATCTGAATCAGGTGGGTTCTTCCTGCATGTTTCTTGCCTCTGACGGTTCCCACGAGGCTCGTTTGCCGAGTCCTGGGTGGGTTGAGTTAAAGATGCACGACGTAGAACGCGTCGAATCGGGCGCCGGATTTACCTGCATAAATACCGGCTCGCCGCATTACGTCCGCTTTGTTCCGCATCTTGGCGCCATAAATGTATACCAGGAGGGGCGCCTGATACGCAATGCGCCGGAGTATGCGCCCGCTGGAATTAACGTGAATTTTGTCGAAATACAGGAGGGGGAACTAGAAGTGGCCACCTATGAGCGGGGCGTTGAAAATGAAACCCTAGCCTGTGGCACGGGGGTAACTGCAGCGGCTATGGCGCACGTCAGCCGGCTGTCAGAAGCGACGGGCTACTGGGATATTCCGATCCGGACCAAAGGCGGACAGTTGAGGGTCCGGTTTGAGTACGATGGCCTGGCCTTCAGGGAAGTCTGGCTTTGCGGCCCCGCCGTCCATGTATTTTCAGGAACGATTGTATTAGACTAAACAATTACTTTCATGAGCCCAATCAACCTGATCAGCGACACGGTTACGAAACCGACGCCCGGCATGCTGGATGCCATGTTTAATGCGGAGGTCGGAGACGATGTATTCCGCGAGGATCCAACCGTCAATGCGCTGGAGGTCAAGGTTGCCGGCCTGTTTGGCAAGGAAGCCGCCTTGTTTTGCCCCTCCGGTACCATGACCAATCAGATTGCGTTAAAGACCCATACGCTGCCGCTGGACGAAGTGATTTGCGACGAGTACTCCCATATCTATCAATACGAGGTTGGCGGTTATGCATTCCATTCAGGCATCAGTGTCAACCTGATCAAAGGGCAGCATGGAAAAATTACCGCGCCTCAAGTAGAAGCGGCGATCAAACCTATCGCCGACTGGCTTCCGGCAAGCCGGCTGGTCGTTTTGGAGAATACGGCGAACAAGGGAGGGGGAAGCTATTACACTACGAGCGAGGTGCAGCCGATCCGCAACCTCTGCCTTGAACGGGGGCTCAAACTGCACCTTGATGGAGCGCGGATTTTCAATGCCCTCGTAGAAACGGGAGAAAGCCCATTAGAGGTGGGCGCTCAATTTGACAGTATATCCGTGTGTCTGTCTAAGGGCCTGGGGGCGCCGGTTGGTTCCGTTCTCACCGGAGAAGCTGAGTTTATTCGCAAAGCCCGGCGGATACGGAAAGTAATGGGCGGCGGCATGCGACAGGCAGGGTATCTTGCGGCGGCCGGTATCTATGCGCTGGATCACCACGTTCAGCGGTTGAAGGAGGACAACCTGCATGCCCGCCACCTGGGTCAATTGCTTGGCCAAATGTCTTATGTCGGAAATGTGCGCCCGGTACAGACCAACATTGTCATTTTTGACGTGCTGCCGCCATTAACGGCAGCCAGCTTTTTGGAACAGCTAGCCCGGCACGGCATCCTGGCGTCTCCTTTTGGTCCTCAAACCGTGCGTTTCGTCACGCATCTCGATGTGAATGCCGATATGATCGACCGGGTAATGGCAGTGTTGCCCAAACTCGGGTAAGAACTAATCCTGGGCTTTGCGGCGATCGATCTCGTCGCGGATTTGAGCGGCCTTTTCGTAATTTTCCTCTTCCAGCACTTCATCCAGCATGCGGGTCAGGGCTTCCAAAGAATAGGAAGCTAAAGGATTAGAAGAAGCCGAGGGGCGGCTTTCTGAAGGAGGTTCGCTTTCCGAATCGCTGTCTTCCAGCACGACGCCTGCCGTATCCAAAATAAACTCATACGTAAAGATTGGGCAGCGGAAGCGGGCAGCAAGGGCCAGTGCATCGGAAGTTCTGGAGTCAATTTCAACGGTTTCGCCGTCTTTTGCGCAAACCAGACGGGCATAAAAGATCCCATCCAGGAGGTTATTGATCAACACTTCCCGCAGGTCGATGCGGAATGTTTCCATGGCATTCTTAAACAGATCGTGCGTCAGCGGGCGGTTCGGCGTCATGCGTTCCAGGGCTACGGCAATGGCTTGCGCCTCGAAACTGCCAATCACAATCGGCAGACGGCGCGATCCGGTTTTCTCGCCCAACACCACAGCATAGTTGTGCGACTGGGTTACACTATGAGATAAAGCAACAATATCCAGCTCAATCTTCTTCATAGCACGGTCAGGTATAAAAGAGAAACGAAAGGCTAGTAACGCGCGTTATTGGTACCTGCAATTATGGAAGATACGCGTTTTTCAAAGACCGCCATAATTTGAGAGCGCAAAGGTAGGGTGTTTTGATTTAAAAAGCTGGTTTTTGGAGAAAAATATGCTCGGGTTTGTGCAGAGTGGGGCCGAGGCGGGGCCTCGGGTTAAAGCAGGGTCTGTTTCAAAAGGTGGACTTTGCCCATTTATCCAAAAATATTTTCTTTTTTCAATTCCTTGTCTGAACGGTCTTTTAGACAGGCCCCAGGGATTTGGCTTTATCCCATAGGGCGTCCATTTCGGCGAGGGTCATTTCATTCAGATCGCGAGGAGCATGGGTTTCGATGTATTCGAAGCGGCGCTTGAATTTGAGGTTAACCCGTTCGAGTGCTGTTTCAGGGTCAATGCCAATGAACCGTGCATAATTGATCAGGGAAAAGAGCACATCGCCAAACTCTTCTTCCCGTTTTTCCTGGGCTGAAGGCTGGTCCAGCACTTCCCGGAGTTCCCGTATCTCTTCCTCCACTTTTTCCCAAACCTGCCCGGCATTTTCCCATTCAAAGCCCACCTGTTTAGTTTTTTCCTGCATACGGTAGGCTTTGATCATGGCGGGAAGCGATTTGGGCACTCCTGCCAGGACCGACCGCTTTCCTTCCTGGAGTTTGAGCTGTTCCCAGTTTTTCTTCACCTCTTCGTCGTCCGCTACCTTTACATCCCCATAAATATGCGGATGCCGTTTGATGAGTTTATCGCAAATGGAGTTAAGCGCGCCGGCAATATCAAACGCGCGCTGTTCTTCGGCAATTTTGGCATAGAAAACCATATGGAGCATCAAATCGCCCAATTCTTCTTTAATTCCTTCCATATCCTCCTCCAGAATGGCGTCTGCGAGTTCGTAGGTTTCCTCGATAGTCAGGTTTCTCAAGGTCTGAAAGGTCTGCTTGCGATCCCACGGGCACTGCTCGCGGAGTTCGTCCATTATGCTCAGTAATCGCCCAAAGGCTTCCAGTTTGTTTTGCATGAAAGTTTTGGATTTTATACTACATTTGGCGCCTGAAAGTTACCTTCCGGCAGATTAAACCCTGGCATCACAACGAACGTTAATCATAAAAACATACGGCCATGCAACTCTTATCCCTGATCGGCCTGATCTTTCTCATTGTAGGCGTATCCTTCCTGATGATCAACGTGCGCCATCTGCTTATTGGCAAAGAATTCCACGGAACCTGCTCCAGCAACAACCCGATGCTCAGGAACAAGATCGGCGAGTGTACCGTATGCGGCAAAAAGGCGGATGAAGCCTGCAAGATGCCTGAAGTCAAGGCCTGATCAGTAGTTGTTGATTGACAGCATAACCAGCGTACAGGCAATCAGCGGCTCTATGCCGGCTTCCCTTAGCTTCCGGATCAACTCCGCATTTTCCGTTCCCGGGTTAAAAATAACCCGTCGCGGTTTAAGGGAAAGGATATACGCATAGTACTCTTTTTGGCGCTCCGGATTCAGGTAAAGGGTTACCGTATCAATATTCTGAAGATCAGGGCGGCCGGTGAGCACCGGCACGCCGTAGATATCTCCTTCCCGCTGCCCCAGAGCTATCACCTCAATGCCTTTTGCCCGAAGGCGGGCTACCGCTTCGTACGAAACGCGGTCCTGGTTTGTGGAAGCTCCGAGTACGAGCGTCTTTCTATTATCCATCTTTTCTTACCTCCGGATCAAACCAGCATCCGGATCGGGTCTTCCAGCATTTGGCGCAATGTTTGCAAAAACGCGGCGCCTTTGGCGCCATCAACCACCCGGTGGTCGCATGACAGGGTTACTTTCATCGTATTTCCTACCACGATCTGGCCATTCTGAACGACGGGCTTTTCGATAATTCCGCCTACCGCCAAAATGCAGGCATCCGGCGGATTGATAATGGCGGTGAACTCTTCGATCCCAAACATGCCCAGGTTAGAGATGGTGAAAGTATTCCCCTGCATCTCTTCCGGCTGAAGCTTGCGTTCCTTAGCTTTCGATGCCTGGTTTTTGACTTCTGTATTGATCTGAGAGAGCGATTTCATATCCGCATGGCGGATCACCGGAACCAAAAGGCCTTCTTCAATAGCTACTGCAACCCCAATATGGACTTCATTATGGTAACGAATCTTGTCGCCAAGCCAGGAGGCGTTGATTCCAGGGTGCTGCCGAAGCGTCAGCGCAGCGGCTTTGATCACCAGATCGTTGAACGAAAGTTTCACCGGCGCTACTTCATTGAGCCGGGCGCGCATCTGGATCGCTTTATCCATATTGATCTCAACCGTCAGGTAAAAATGAGGGGCTGAGAACTTGCTTTCGCTCAGCCTGCGCGCAATCACTTTGCGCATCTGACTGAGGTTAACCTCTTCATAGGCGCCGCCCTCGGCAACCGGAGCGGAGAAAGACGGCGCTGAAGTCACCGGAGCAGGCGTTTCAATAACAGAAGGAACCAAGGCGGCAGGCTGGGGAGCAGCAGGAGCAGGGGCAGGCGTATATTGCATCGCCGCCTCCACATCGCGCTTGACGATGCGCCCGGCATCGCCGCTTCCCTGTATCTGACCCAGATCGACGCCTGCTTCTTTAGCCATGCTGCGCGCCAGAGGCGACGCTTTGATCCGCTGATCGGACACTTCCGAAGCCGAAGGCTCTCCAGAAACCGCTTGAGGCGCAGGAGAGGATTTCTCCGGGCTTACCGAAGCGGGTTGAGCGGCGCCGTTACCGCCTTGAATTTCAGAAATGGCTGCCTGCCAGTCTTCTCCTGGTTGGCCAATTACAGCGATGATCCCGTCGATCGGCACAGGGCCTTCCTTTACGGCAATATGGAGCAACACCCCATCGGTGTAGCTGTCAAGTTCCATGGTCGCTTTATCCGTTTCTACCTCGGCCAGCGTTTGCCCGGATTCTACTTTGTCTCCTTCTTTCTTCAGCCAGGCCACAATGTTGCCTTCCTCCATCGTGTCGCTCATTCGAGGCATGCGAATAATTTCAGCCATTTTCTACATGATTTTGGTCAATGGAATAAATCTGCGGCCGTTTGAGCAACGGCCCCGCAAATTTAATCACAGATCCTTAAAAAGTACGATTTACGGTGGACGATTTACGGTGGACGGTGGACGATTTACGGTGGACGGTGGACCAGGTACGATGTACGACGCACGATGGGTTTGCGTGTAGAGACGCAAGATGTTGCGTCTACGTAGCAAGGGTACGAGGGACGATTTACGATGTACGGTTGACGGTTGACGGTTGACCAGGCACGATGTACGATGTACGACGCGCGATGGGTTTGCGTGTAGAGACGCAAGATATTGCGTCTACGTAGCAGGGGTACGAGGGACGATGTACGGTTGACGGTTGGCGATGTACGGTTGACGGTTGACGATGTACGAAGGACGATATGCAAGGGATTTGGGCATTGAGAAGAAAAATTTCCGCAACTCGTACCTTATACCTCGTACATCGTACATCGTACACCGTACATCGTACACCGTACATCGAACCTCCTAAAACCGGTAGCCTATGCCCACCAGCACGGGAATATCCCAGTTGAGAAAGGGGAAGTCGGCGAGGTCGATGTCGTCTTCCGGGTCGTCGCCTTCGATTTTATAGACCAGTGCCCGGCCGAAGCCCACATTGAAATCAAAAAGGAGGTGTCCGTTTTGGGAGACGGTTTTAAAGCCCACCAGAGTGCCGAGGGCGAACCGGGTGGTATTCACTTCCCCGTCGGTGTCGGTGTTCTTCCCTGTTCCTCCGGCATATTTGAGGTAGCCTCCGACGTAAAATTTATCGATCCCGGCGCTTGGGTTGAAGTAATAGCGTCCATTGGCGCCCAGATGAAAATTGCTGAACCGCACGTCGCCTTCGTCGTCAAAATCGATAGTATTCCAGGCGCCGCCGCCCAGGAGTTCCACCCCAAAGTTTTCGGATGCGGCAAATTCGCCCCGCAGGACCATCCGTCCGAAAATAATACTGAATGGGCTGACCTTCAGGTCAACCTGGGCATGGGTATTCCAGGAGGTAAATACCAACGCCAGCATAGGAAGGAAAAGTTTCAGGTTCTTTTTCATGGAAATTGTATTTATGAATGGTTAAAATAATAACGAATAGACCCCTTGGGATGGTATGGTTTGTTGGCAGTTCATCTGCTCTAAAGTTAACTACATCAAAATACACCAGCCTTATTGGCGGTATAAATTCATGGTTGAGGCTTCCCATAAAAACCCTGGTCTTAAAATTTTGGTATTTTTGGCCTGCCGCCTGGCGCACTGGTTGTTTTTCCTTTTTTTCCAAAATCCATTTAAAATGAAACAATCGCTCTTGACATTGCATTTCCTCCTGTTGCTGTTGCTTCCTTCTTTGAACGGTCAAATGCCCAACATTCTTCCATTGAAGGAACAAGGGCAGGTTCAGGATGCCTGGCTGAAGGAGCGGTTCCAAACGCTACTGCCTTCACTGATGCGCCGGGAAGGTTTGGATATGTGGATTCTCATTGCCCGGGAGTACAATGAAGATCCGGTCTTGAAAACCATGCTTCCCTCCAGTTGGATCTCTGCCAGGCGGACGACAATGCTGCTCATTTTTGACAAAGGAGATTCCCTGGAAACCCTTGCCTGCGCCCGTTACGACATCGGGGAAATCTTTAAAAAAGCCTGGGATCCGGAAAAAGAACCGGACCAGTTCAAACGGCTTGCCGAACTCATTGCCGAACGGAATCCCAAAAAGATTGGGATAAACCGCTCCTCTTTATTTGGCCACGCCGATGGCCTTTCTGCTTTCCACTACGACCAGCTTCTGAAAGCCCTTCCCGACGCGCTGGAGGCCCGCCTGACCCCCGCCGAACCCCTTGCTGTGGGATGGTTGGAAACCAGGACTCCTTCTGAGCTTGCCGTATACCCTCAGATTTGCCGGATAGCGCATGAGATCATCGCCGAGGGGTTTTCGGAAAAGGTAATCCAGCCGGGCGTCACCACCACCGAAGAGGTCGTCTGGTTCTACCGCGAACGGATTCGCGCCCTCGGCCTGGAAGCCTGGTTTCATCCTACCGTGGATGTTCAGCGGGCAGAGCCTGCTGCGAACGAACAAAACCGGAGTTTTTCCAGCAGGCCGGACCTTTCTGTGATCATGCCCGGGGATTTGATCCATGTAGATTTTGGCATTACCTATTTGGGCCTGAATACAGACACCCAAGAGAACGCCTATGTGCTCCGCCGGGGAGAAACTGACGCCCCGGAGTACCTGAAACAAGCCTTTACGAAATGCTTGCGCCTCATGGATATCCTGACCGGCGAATTCCGCAGCGGGCGTACAGGAAACCAGATCCTGGCCAGCGCGCTGACCAAAGCCAAAACGGAAGGCCTTCAACCCAGCATCTATAGCCACCCCATCGGCTACCACGGCCATGGCGCCGGTCCTGCCATCGGCATGTGGGATATGCAAAATGGCGTACCTGGAACCGGCGATTATCCCCTTAACCCGAACACCGCCTATGCGATCGAACTAAACAACCGGGTATTTCTGCAGGAGTGGAATAAAGAAGTACGGATCATGATGGAAGAAAACGCCGTGTTTGACGGGCAGAAGGCCTATTATATCGACGGGAGGCAAAAGCAGCTGCTTCTGATTCCAAGACCAAAAAACCATCTCGGCCAATAAGGCAAATTGGGGATTTCGGTTGGGAATACTACCTTTGTGGGCCAAATCCAGCGCCATGTACCTTCGCCGAGCATTCTCCTTCTATATCCGCTCTTTTACCGGTTTATCCCGCGACATGTGGATGCTTGCGCTCGTTTCACTGATCAACCGTAGCGGGGCCATGGTGATTCCTTTTCTCACGGTATACATGACCCAGGAGTTGGGTTTCACCAAGCCGGAAGCAGGTTTGATCATGAGCTGCTTTGGCATTGGGTCGGTCATCGGGGTATACGCCGGCGGACAATTGACCGACCGGTTCAGCTACTACTATGTTCAATTGTGGTCCCTGCTCCTGACTGGCGCCGGTTTTTTCCTGCTGATGCATATCAAAGGGCTGGTTCCATTTGCCGGGAGTATTTTCCTGCTCAGTTTGTTTGCGGAAGCGTTTCGACCGGCTAATTTCGCTTCTATTGCCGCTTATGCCAAGCCTGAGTACGTGACCCGCTCGTATTCGCTGATCCGTCTTGCGATCAACCTGGGGTTTTCGGTCGGTCCTGCTCTTGGGGGATGGCTGGCCCACGGCCTGGGATTTCAATGGCTTTTCATTGTCGATGGGGCTACTTGCATAGCGGCAGGGCTGGTATTTTTCGCGTTTCTCCGCCCCAAAAAAGAAGCCCAAAAACCTCATTCCAGTCCGGAAACAACTGCATCCTCCAGCCAATCTCCCTACCGGGACGCTACCTTCCTGTGGTTCATGCTCTATGTCACGATCACAGGAATTGCCTTCATGCAGTTTTTTTCTGTGATTCCGGTTTTCTGGAAAGAGGATCTCGGTCTCAATGAGGCTCAGATAGGTTCCTTGCTTGCTATGAATGGGTTGATAATTGCTTTCATTGAAATGCCACTCGTTTTCCGGCTGGAGGGAAAGGTTGAGAAGGCGGTTCTGGTCAGCCTGGGCGCCGCAATGATCGGATTGTCCTTTTTAATGTATAACGCGGTGAGCGGGGTTCTTTTCGCCTCGGTTCTTTCGGTCGTTCTGGTGACTATCGGCGAGATGCTCAACTTCCCTTTTGCCAATTCTATTGCGCTTGGGAGAAGCGGTCCATCCAACAGGGGGCAATATATGGCGCTGTACGCCATGGGATTTTCGGTAGCCCATATCCTTTCTCCCCTAATCGGCATGCAGGTGGCAGGAACCCTGGGTTATCCGGTGCTATGGTATATCCTGATCGGGCTCACGGCCATTTCCACGACGGGGTTTTTGTTGCTGCGACGGCAACTGGTTCCCCGGACAAATGACACCCAATGATAGGGCGCGACCTGGAACGGGCTGCCCGGCTCCTTAGGGAAGGGGCACTGGTAGCAATCCCAACTGAAACGGTGTACGGGCTTGCCGGCAATGCCTATTCGGAAGCGGCGGTTGCCGAGATCTTTGCCGTCAAGCAGCGGCCGTATTTCGATCCGCTCATTGTCCATACAAGCAGCCTGGACCGGATGCGGACTCTTGCTTCGGATTTTCCGCCGGTAGCGCACCGGCTTGCGGAATTATTCATGCCCGGGCCGTTGACGTTGCTATTGCCCAAGTCGGCGTTAATATCTGACCTTGTCACCGCCGGATTGTCCAATGTAGCTCTTCGGATCCCCAACCACCCGATGGCACTGGATCTTCTGAATCTCCTGGATTTCCCGCTGGCTGCGCCGAGCGCCAACCCCTTTGGCTATATTAGTCCGACTACAGCCCAGCATGTAGACCAGCAGTTAGGGTCCAGAATTCCCTATATCCTCGATGGCGGTCCCTGCCAGGTTGGGCTGGAAAGTACTATTGTTGGGTTTGAAGGAACCCAGGCCGTAATTTACCGGAAAGGGGGCATTCCGGTGGAAGCGATAGAAGAAGCCACCGGTCCGGCGTTGGTAATGGCTCAGTCCGCCTCGGATCCCCTGGCCCCGGGTATGCTAAAAAGCCACTATGCGCCAAAAGCGCCGGTAAAGCTGGGAAACCTCGACGAAATGATCCGCAAGTACCGCGATCTCCGATTGGGCATCCTGAGTTTTCAGCGCAGCTTTCCGGAACTACCCCCGGACTACCAGGTTGTGCTTTCTGAAAAGGGCGATTTCACGGAGGCTGCCCGAAGGCTTTTTGCCGGCATGCGATACCTCGATACCTTGCCTATCGATTTGATTTTGGCGGAGCTGCTCCCAGAGGAGCATCTGGGCCGGGCTATCAACGACCGCCTTCGCCGGGCTGCTGCCGATTCCTGAAATAAGAACAAAAATATTGGGCTTCGATCAACCCTATGAGGCAATAGGGGTTTAATTATTGCCTATACAATGATTCAACCTGGCAAAATCTTCCATTTTTTCTATAAAATCCATTGTACCATGCAAATGAAAAACCTGTATGTACTGCTCTTTACAGCTACCTTAATCACTTTGGGAACAGCGCTGAACGCCCAGGAACGCGTTAGCCCGCTGAAAGAGACCAAAACCATTATTTCCGGTTCCGTTAATCTGGCTATCACCTACAGCAGCCCTTCGGTGAAGGGGCGTAAAATCTGGGGGGATCTGGTTCCCTACGGAGAAGTTTGGCGGACTGGAGCGAACGAGGCTACGACCTTTGAGGTAAATAAGGACGTGCTCGTCAACGGACAGCGCCTGGCGGCCGGGAAGTACGCCTTCTTTACGATCCCTTCTGAGAAAACCTGGGTCCTGGTATTCAACAAAGAACCCAATCAGTGGGGCGCTTACAACTACAAAGAATCCATGGATGCGCTTCGGGTAACTGTAAAAGCCAAAGCCGCGAAGGCGTTCTCCGAACAACTGATGATTGCCGCAGACAGCAAAGGAAAAGTCGTCCTGACATGGGAGAACCTTTCCGTGCCGTTCAAAGTAAAAGCGCTGTAACTACTTCGTATACAGAGGCGTACGGAAAAATTATTTTGCGAAGCCAACGGCGCTGAGGCCAGAGCAGACCACCTGCAGGAGCTAATCCCGGAAGGTCTGCTCGCCTTCTGTTTCAAAATAATTCTCCCGGTAGCCGGAGAATCCTTCTTCCTTTTGGTATTTTTGCGCAAATCAATGAATTAGAACGAACTTATGAAATTATCAGGAACGCAGTTTCTTTTGCTATTGCTCATTCCTTCGTTTTTCTTCTCGTGCAAAAAAGAAATCGACCCCACACCCCAATTAGTTCTTGGGCGGTGGGAGATTAAAGAAGCTTACCGGAACGGAAAAGCGACGGAGTCCCTGGCTGACCTTTTTTTTGAATTTAAAGAAGGAGGGAAGATGGCCACCAACCTCCCGGTTACGGAAGTCCCTATGGAGGCGACGTATGAGGTGAAGAAAGGAAAAATAGAACAAACGCAGGGAGAAATTAACCTGGCGTATCAAATTGAAACCTTAAACGACTCGGCGATGGTACTTCAAACCCAATTCCAGGGGTTTGATTTTCGCTTTATACTAAACAAATCCCGTTTGAACTAATTACTTTTTTACCGCCCATGCGCATTCCCAACTCCCTGGAGCTTTTTTTGATCCAAACGGCAGGCTATTTGGCGCTTTGGCTGGTTTACCCTTATCTCGCCGGTTTGCTGAGCTTGATCTTTGGCATTGTGTTTTTCGTAGTCCTGTTGATCTCCGTGATTGTGGAATGGATTGAACCGTCTAAAGTGCCGCGCGCCTATTTCCGTTGGATGCTGGCTTCAACGCTGGCCCCCGGGGTTGCGGCCCTGGCGTTTGAAGCCGGGAAATGGCTCGGCGGTCAATAGTTTCGGACCCCCTGTTTCAACCTTACCTCCACCAAAGTAGTTATGGTAATGTATTGCGCCGTTTAACCGCAATTACCCGAATAACATCCCCGACGACATGAAGCACCTGAACTACCTGAACAAGTATTTTTTCCGCTACCGCAAGCTGGTGCTGCTGGGGTTTGTGTTTGTTTTCCTTTCCAACTACTTCCGGGTGCTACAGCCCCAAACGATCCGTGAGGCACTGGATCTGGTTATCGACAACCTTCTGGTTTACCGTTTATACCAGGGCAGCCGCCTGGAAGGCGCCTTCTTTCGGATGTTGGGGCATCAGCTCCTGTATTTTGGGGTATTGGTACTCATACTGGCTGTAGTAATGGGGCTGTTCATGTATTTTATGCGCCAGACGATCATCTTCATGTCGCGGCTTATCGAGTACGACCTGCGTAAAGAAATATATCTGCATTATCAAAAACTGGATTTGGCGTTTTACAAGCGGAACAACACCGGGGATTTAATGGCCAGGGTGACCGAGGATGTCAATAAAGTACGCATGTATCTTGGACCTGCCGTGCTGTATGGAGTCAATCTGGTTTCGTTGTTCATTCTGGTCATCTCCGCCATGCTTGCGGTCAACGTGGAGCTGACTTTGTACTGCCTTCTCCCTCTGCCGCTGTTGTCCATCTCGATATACTACGTGAGCAACCTGATAAACGAACGCAGTGAGATCATCCAACAGCAGATTGCCCGGCTCAACAGTATTGCCCAGGAGGTTTATTCCGGTATCCGGGTGGTGAAAGCATATGTCCAGGAAGGGCCGATGACACGGTATTTTGCGGGCCAGACGGAGGATTTCAAAGAGAAATCGCTTGGCCTGGCTACCGTAAATGCCCTTTTCTTTCCCCTGATGCTGTTATTAGTCGGCGCCAGCACCTTGCTAACTGTTTATATCGGCGGTATACTCACCTTAAAGGGAACCATTACCCCCGGGAATATTGCAGAGTTCGTGATCTATGTCAACATGCTTACCTGGCCGGTTACTTCGATCGGATGGATTGCCTCCATTATACAACAAGCGGCGGCTTCCCAGAAGCGGATCAACGAATTTTTAAATACCCGTCCTGAAATCCTCAATGCCAGCAAAGTTTCCCATCCCATTCATGGAAGGATTGCCTTCCGGGATGTTTCTTTCACGTACCCGGATACCGGGATTGAAGCGATCAAAAACGTGAGCTTCGAACTCAAGCCTGGTCAGAAAATGGCCATTGTAGGCCGAACCGGATCGGGAAAAACTACCGTGGCCGACCTTCTGGTGCGGATGTACGACGTGCAATCCGGGCAAATCCTTATCGACGATCATCCGGTCAAGGACTGGGACCTCTCCTACTTGCGGCAGCACATTGGCTACGTTCCCCAGGACGTATTCCTGTTCTCAGATACCATTGCCGCCAATATTGCCTTTGGCGCTCCGAATGCTACCCGGTCGGATATTGAAGTTTTCGCCGGTTACGCCGCTATTCAACAGGAGATCCTCTCCCTCCCCAACCAGTTCGACACCATGGTAGGCGAAAGGGGCGTTACCCTTTCCGGCGGGCAAAAGCAGCGCGTCGCCATCGCCCGGGCCCTGATAAAAAAACCCGACATCCTGATTCTCGACGATTGCCTGTCCGCCGTAGATACCAATACCGAAAAACAAATCCTGCGCTACTTCAACGATGCGCTGGCTGATAAAACCGCCATCGTCATCACCCACCGTATTTATAGCCTGCTGCAGTTCGACAAGATCATCGTTCTGGACCAGGGCCGCATCATCGAGCAAGGCACGCATGAAGAATTGCTGGGTTTGAAAGGGTATTACTTTGATTTGTTCGAAAGACAACGATTGGAAGAAGTCGAAACAGAATAACCCTCCCGGCTTGCCGGAAGCGCTTAGAATATTAATTCTTTGTAAAGAATTTAAACGCCAGGCCATTTTCATTCCCTAAGATTTCCTCTGCTGCCATACGCCTGCTTATACCTTTCCCAGGAGCTTTCACCTTAGAATCCAATGATCCTGCTTTGTCTTTGGAGCGGCCGGGATGCCGTTTACGAATCCATACTTCTTATCCGTATCAGAAAGATCCCGAAAATAGGCCTCTCCCCTATCCCTTCATCTTTTAAACCTCATATTTTGATTTTTTAGGCAAATCTTTACTTTTGTATGGGCGATGTTTTTTATCCGATCATAAAACAGATTTGCCGTGGACCACGAAAGAAATCAAAGGAAGTTTGAGAGTGTATTTTCCAGGAAAGTTCGCGCAGGGAAAAGAAGGACGTATTTCTTTGACGTCCGCCGCACGAAGGGGGAAGACTATTATCTTACCTTAACCGAAAGCACCCGGAAATTCAACGGAGAAGGCTATGAGCGGCATAAGATCTTTCTATACAAGGAGGACTTTAACCGGTTTCTCGAAAACCTCCAGGACGTCATCGACCACATAAAGACCAACTTGATGCCCGAATACGACTACGACGAATTTGCACGCCGCCACGAGGAGGAAGATGAAGAATATCTGGACATGGACGACGAAATGGTACGCGATTCCGCTTCGTTCTCAGAAAACCATTCCTCCCAGGAAAAGGACGCTAAAGAATTGCCCTCGGAGGAAGATATGAGCTGGTAACCCAACCTCTTTTTTCCGTTTCTTGCTAGTACGACCCAAAATACCTCCGAAGGAACCATTCCAGAGACAACAGCCCTATCAGAATGCCGAAAAGCCATTTCAGGTTGATCAGCGGACGGGTGCGCACCGTTTGGTAAATAACCGGTTTGGCAGAATTCAATCCACGGATCATTTCCGAAAAGCCCTCCAAATCTTGCCGGTAAAGCAGGCGTCCACCGGATTCTTTTGCCAGTGTGGCCAAAATGCCGTGATCAGCGGTCGTCTCGAACAGTTCAAGTTGGATGGGGCGGACGCTGAACTGCCCTTCAAAGGAGAGGTTCTCCCCTCCATTGTTGACGGAAGCCCGAAACCGGTACTCTCCCACCGGTAAAATCCCTGCGTTCAGGGAATAGGCCCTTCCACTTTTGTTAAACGTAAAATTGAACTCCTTGCCTTTTTGGTTGATCAAGACCAGCCGGGCATCGGGTTCGTTAATCAGTTCAAAGCTGTTGTTGTACAGCTCGGCATCGAATACCACCGGTTCGTTTTCGTCGAAGATATTCTTGGCCAGACTCACCCTGAATTTTCGTTTATCCTCCTTCACGCTGAGGTATTGAACCATTTTGCTTAGGAGGTTATCAAAAAACAAATGGTTTTCATTTTGGAGGTAGTTGAACAAACGCCAGCGCCAGAGCCCTTCTCCAGCAAGCACTCCGGTCCGGATTCCTCCAGGATCGCCAAAACTCAGCAAAGGATATTCTGTGTCGATCTTCCGGATACGTTGATACAGGAAGGTTTGAGCCTGGCCTGCGTTGCGGAATTCGCCAAAAGGCGCCGAGAGCGGGGGATAATTCCCCAATTCGTTCCGGATTTGTTCGTCGAGAAGGAACAAGTTGAAATTTCCGGCGACTTTTGCCTGGACTTCGTTCACGCTGCGCGCATCTGCCTGGATAACCAGCAAATTTTGCACTTCATTCAGCCGGTTAAAGTCGGTTTGCATTCCGGCAATGAACCAGCGCGGGGTGCGGTTGCGGTTGAGTTCCGTCAACTGGCTGTTTAGATTATTGGCCCGCGAAGGCAGTTGATGCAAAACGACAAAATCATATCCGGCGAGATTTCCTTTGAAATCGGCCGCGAACGCCGTTTCTACCTGATAATTTTTGTTAACCGACAAGCTTTGCCGCAAGGCGCTGAGGTCTGGATGGGGTGCATGAGCCAGGATCAGAATCTTCTGCCGGGCGTCGAGCACGTCGACAAAGATCTCCTGGACGTTGTTGCCCGCGACGGCTTCCCCTTCTACCCTGCTCAATACCAGCCGGAAACGCTGAACCCCGCTTTTATCGGCATCCAGCACCAGTTCCCTTGTTTCAAAAAAGTCGTTTCGGTCGATGCGGATGGGAATAGTCTGAAGCAGTTGAGCCGATTCTCCCTGAACCTTATAAACCGATAGCGTTGAAGCCGCGCCGGCGCAATTCACGGCGGCGATATCTGCCTGTACGCTGAATTGGTCTCCCAGATAAGCGATCTTGTTATGGAAAACCCGCTTCAAGACCAAATCCTTTTTAGGCACAGTATCTCCAAGCGCGAGGGCAAATACCGGAGCGCCGAGTTTTGTCCGGGAATAAATAGGGTTGCTTCCTTCATTGTAAATCCCGTCCGTAGCCAAAAGCACAGCGCCCAGGTTTTCCCCGCCAAAAAGATCGGCGCCGAAGCGAAGCATTTCCGACAAATTACTAACCTTATCCTGGAAGCCGGTATCCAAACCTTCCCGCACCGATTCCCCAAAAGAATAGGTACGGACTTCAAAGTCATCGCCCAATTCCTTCTCAATGCGCTGAAGCTGGTCCAGATAATTTTCCTTGCTGTCTTTAGGTATCGCAGCGCCTACGGATTCCGACACATCCTGGGCAATCAGCACAACAGGTTTGCGCACTTCCGTAAGGCGGGAACGGATCACCGGGCCCAGGAGGAAGAACGTCAGAATAAATACGGCAAAGAAGCGGATGAGCCCCAAAACCCATTTGAGCCAGGGCGCCTGTCCCTGGAAATGTTGTTCGCGATAATACAGGAATCCGGCAAAAAAAAGACTGGCCAGAACGCACAAAACCAAATACCAGACAGGATACCCCAACGTCATCTCCATAATCCACTCCTTAAATTACCTTCAAAGGTACGTTGCATGCAATCGTTTTTTATGAAATTGCCAGGAATTTCAATCTCCGGGAAAAAGAAAGCGTTCAAAAATAGGTTAGCCAGGCTTCCCGGACAAGATAATTTTTATTCTTATTTAAACGGAGGCCAACCGGTTACTGTTATGTTAAATAGTTTTCGAAAGCAAATACAATCCCTATTTTTCGATTTCAATTAGGAAAAAGAAAACCACCTGCATATGAAGCGATCTTCCATCCTCTTTTTTTTCTTGCTCTTTGCTGCCGCCTTTCAACCTCTTCGCGCAGCATACATGCTGATACCCATGGATCCGGAAACCCAGAAGGACCACCTGAAGGCCTACGGGGTTACGTATTGGGTTTTGGCTAACGGAGAAGAAGCCTGGTGGTTGCTAAACTACCGCGGAGGGAGTTTTGCTTTTCGCCACAACAAGATCTTTGAAAAAGAATGCCTGACCAGAGGGGTGAAATTCGAGATCATTGCGGATGGGCAGTTCAACAACATTCTATCTGAAATCGCCGACCCGGAGGCGAACATGGATGCCATGAAGCTGGAAAAAGCCCCAAAAATTGCAGTGTACACTCCTGATTTCAACGAAAAGGGAGAGCGCATTCAACCCTGGGACGACGCGGTGACCATGGTGCTCACGTATGCCGAGATCCCTTATGATGTGATTTATGACCGGGAGATCATAGGCGATAAATTAGCCCAGTACGACTGGCTTCACCTCCACCACGAAGATTTCACCGGACAATACGGCCGCTTTTACCGCACCTACCATGCGTATCCCTGGTACCGGGAAAATCAGCGCCGCATGGAAGCCCTGGCGAAAGACCTGGGATTTGCCAAGGTTTCTCAACTGAAACTAGCCGTGGTGCAGAAAATCAGGGAGTACGTTGGGGGCGGAGGGTTCATGTTTGCCATGTGTTCGGCAACAGACACCTACGATATCGCCCTGGCCGCACAAGGCGTAGATATTTGCGCAGAAATGTACGACGGAGACGCCGCAGACCCTAATGCGCAATCGAAGATGGATTTTAGCCGGACGTTCGCTTTCCGCGATTTTCAGCTTTCAAAAAACCCAATGGAATACGAATTTTCAACCATTGATGTGGGCCAGGAGCGGCCGGTAGCTCCGGAGCAGGACTATTTCACGTTGTTCGATTTTTCAGCCAAATGGGATCCGGTGCCTACCATGCTGACCCAAAACCACACCCGCACGGTAAAAGGGTTTATGGGCCAAACTACGGCTTTCCGCAAGCAATACCTGAAACCGGGCGTACTCCTGCTAGGAGAAAACAAACCCGCTGGAGAAGCCCGCTATATTCACGGCACGTTTGGAAAAGGGTTTTGGACTTTTTACGGGGGGCACGACCCGGAAGATTACAGGCACTACGTCAATGATCCGGAAACCGATCTTTCTCTGCACCCGAATTCGCCCGGCTACCGGCTGATCCTCAACAACGTTCTGTTTCCCGCTGCCAAGAAAAAAGAACGCAAAACCTGATCCGCAGACCAACAGCCTTTTTTTATAAAACCCAATTCTTTTAATTGCAAAAAAAAGTCATCTCCATGTTTCGCGCTTTTTCCGGTCGAATCCTCGCTGTGACCGCCCTGCTGATAATGGGTTTCATTGCCGGCGTTGCCTGGAAATCAAAAGATACGGCAAGCCAGGAAACCGCTTTAATTGCTGAAAAAGGGCCTGTTAGAGCAACAACGCCCAGAGGAGACCTCAAACCAGAGGAACAGGCAACCATCGATTTATTCAACCAGGCAGCTCCTTCCGTTTGTTTCATCACTACTACCAGCCTCCGGGAAGATTTTTGGTCCCGCAACGTGATGGAAATCCCAAGAGGTACGGGTTCCGGATTCGTCTGGGACCGCAAAGGGCATATCGTGACCAATTTCCATGTGATCGAAGGGGCCGACCGGGCTACGGTGACCTTGTCCGACCGGAGTACCTGGGAAGCTGAACTGGTGGGCGCTGCCCCGGAAAAAGACCTGGCCGTTTTGCGCATCAAAGCTTCTGCTGAAAAACTCCCTCCCATACCGATCGGCGTCTCCGACGACCTTCGGGTGGGGCAATCGGTCTATGCTATCGGCAACCCCTTTGGGTTGGACCAAACCCTGACAACGGGCATTGTCAGCGCCCTGGGCAGGGAAATTCAATCTTCCAACGGGGTTCCTATCCGGGACGTCATCCAGACGGATGCCGCCATCAACCCGGGTAACTCCGGAGGGCCCCTGCTCGATTCCGGTGGACGGCTTATTGGGGTCAACACTGCTATTTACAGCCCTTCCGGCGCCTCCGCAGGCATCGGATTTTCCATACCAGTCGACGTCGTCCGCTGGGTTGTTCCTGAACTGATCGAGTTTGGAAAGATCAAACGCCCATCCCTTGGGGTCGAACTTGCCAGCCCTAACATCATTGACAGGTACCAATTGGACGGCCCCCTTGTTATTAACGTCGTGCCCGGCAGCAACGCGGAAAAAAGCGGGATACAACCCACTATGCGAGACCGAAACGGCCGCATCCTCCTCGGAGATATTATCGTCGGCCTGAACAACGATCCAATCAAAACGAATAGCGACCTGATCCTCGCCCTGGAAAAATACCAGGCCGGACAGAAAGTCAAGCTCACCTTACTTCGCAACGACCGCAGAATCACCGTCGATCTGCTCCTCGAAGAGTCCAAATAACCCAGCCCGGATTTGCAATCGCTGTAGCCCGGATTTGCAATCCGAAGGTGTTTACCGGATTTTAAATCCGGCGAACGCCTTCGGATTGCAAATCCGAGCTACAGTTAATTATTTATTAATATGGGGTGGGAAATTAATCCGAAGAAGTGACTTTTAGTCAAACAAGTGGTCTAAATGAGGAAATCACAAGCAGCGAACGAGTGCATACGACATAAAACAGGTTATGGGTTTAGGTGATTTTTAGGGGGGAGGATTCTCCCCCTTTTTCTCGCGAAGTGTTTTTTCATGAAATATGGGTTTTAGGTGTTTTTTGAGGGGGAAGCTACAGGGTTTCCCTCTTTTTTTTGTCTCTCGGCGGAAAAGGGGATATTTGGGAAAAAATTACCGGTTATGTTTTTCGACGTGTTCCTGACGACTCTGGTGGCGCTATTCTCTGTAGTAAACCCTCTTGGGGCCTTGCCTGTCTACCTGGCCATGACGCCCGAATACACCCTGGCGGAGAGGCTCAGGACGGCTAAAAACACCAGCATTTATTTTACCCTGATTCTATTGGTCTTTTTCTTTGCCGGGACCTTGATTCTTGAATTTTTCGGGATAGAGATCAGCGCACTGCGCATTGCGGGCGGATTGGTGATCCTGAACTCCGGCTACACGCTACTCAGCGGAAAATTTGCAGAAAGCCGGTCGGTAAGTGCGGAAGTTGAAGAAGAAGCAAGACATAAACAAGATATTTCTTTCTCTCCAATGGCCATGCCGTTATTATCAGGTCCGGGGTCGATCTCACTACTAATCGCCCTTTTCGACAAACACGCCGGATGGCTCGAAAGGGGGTGGATTACGTTATCCATCTTGGTCATGGGCTTACTGGTATTCCTTATCCTTCGGTCGGCCCGTCATTTATACAGGGTGTTGGGAGAAACCGGACTGAGGTCGCTGTCCCGCATCATGGGATTCATTGTAATGGCTATTGGAGTACAGTACATCATCGCAGGTGTCGTCAAGCTGGCTACCATCAGCGGATAAGCAGTACTTCTCCCTTGATCATTTCAGTTCCGCCTCCGGCCATTTCCAAAACGGCGAAAAATACATATACCCCGGGTTTTTGAGCAATTCCCTTGAAATAGCCGTCCCATCCGAACGTTTCGTCATTGGGCTGGAAACGGGCGCGTCCAAAGACCATGGTTCCCCAGCGGTCGAAGATCTGAAAGTCTCGAACTTCCCGCACCTCGTCCCCCGCTTGAATGAAGAACAGGTCATTTTGTCCATCCCCATTGGGAGAAAACGCGTTCGGGACGTACACCGGCGCCGCGTCCAGTACGAAAATGGTAATCCGGTCAGAAGCTGCACATCCGTTAGGGGCCTGGGCCCGGGCCTCAAATGTTGTTGTTTGAAGAGGCCGCACCCATTGGGTTGGTCCGTTTTGCCCCGGTAAGCCTTCCAGTCCTACCCACTGAAAACGGACTCCGTCTACTTGGGGAATAACCTGGGCGTCCAGCATCAGAGAATCTCCCCTGCTGATCTCGACATCCGGGCCCAAATCAACCTGAATGGGTTGGGGAGGTTCAAACGTCACCAGTGCCGTCCATTCACAGCCGGCAGCATCCCGCGCAGTAAAGGAGTATTCCCCTGGGGGAATATTCTCAAACCTCCCCTGTGCGTCTCCCAGCCGGTTGTTCAGGTAAAACCGGAAGGGCGCCTCGCCCCCGTCAATCCTGCGTACTTCCAAGCGCCCTCCATTACCGGGTCCGCATCCGGGCTGGGTATACCCGTATTCTACCAGTGTGATGGCTTTGCCGCTGGACCGAACCTCCACGCTGTCTGTGGCAACGCATCCATTTTCGATATTCCGAACCGCCACGATATAAATCCCTTCCGAAGCGGCAATTCCGACAGCGGCATTAGGGTCGCCTACAAGGGTTCCATTTGGTGTCGTCCAGGAAAACCCGGGATTCCGTCCGCCACGCGACCCGGAAGCATTTAACGGTACTTCCCTGGTATCGCAATCCAGCGTTTCCACCGGCGCGATAGCCACCACCGGAAGGGTACGGTTTTCCCGGATATTGACAACCTCGCTTGTGAAACAACCGGTGCGCATATTGGTAACCACAAGACGGTACTGCCCCGATTCCGCCACGGAAATCAAAGAAGTGTCTCCGGGTATCAAGACGCCATCAGGGTCTCTCCATTCGTACTGATATCTGGTTTCCGGACCGCTTACCCAAGCGGCGACCTGTACCTGTGTCCGGTCGCAAGTCAGGATGTCGGGAGGCGAAATTTGGGTAAACGGTTTAATAAAATCGCCTTCCACCTGAACCTCCAGGGTGTCTTTACATCCGTTGGCCGAATCCTTCACTTCAAGCCGGAAACGGCCGGGGCGATTGACCAGGATTTCCTGAGGCAGGTTGGTTGGAAGGAAACCTGTGTTGGTTAGGCTGGTCCAGTTAAAGACCAAAGGGCTACCGCTCCCGGACTGGGTTGGATTGCCATTAAGGGAAAGCGTGTCCCGCCGGCAGGTAAGCAAATAGGGGCCGCCAGTCTCCAACTGAATGACAGGATACACAATCCGGTTTAAAACCCGAACCGTATCGCGGGTTTCACAGCCCGAATTGCGGTACCTGGTAGTTAAGATATAGATCCCTTCCTGATCTACCAAAGGATTCAAACTGGCTGCATCGCTCCGTATTCGTCCGTCCGGGGTTTCCCATGACCATTCCAGATTCCGGTTCGGTATTTCCGTCGACCCCAGCAATCGCACACTTGGATTAAGGCAGGTAAGCGATGTGTCCTGGCCGGCAAAAGCGGGAGGAAAGCGGGTGTCTGCAATCACTTGCACCGTATCGGAAGCAGTACAGTGATTGCGCATATCTTCTACAAGCAGAACGTACAACCCCGGGCTGGACACCTTAGCCTGGAGTAAGGTATCATTGCCTGGCAAAATGGCGCCTCCGGAGGTAGTCCAGGAAGCGCGGAACATGCCGGCGGGTACACTCGTTGTGCCTTGCAATCCAATAGCTGCCCCGTTACAAGGAAAGGTATCCAATGTACCCGCCTCAACAGTTGGAGGCGTAAGGTTGAGAAATACGCCGACCTGATCGTAACTCTTACAGCCCGTTTCCAAATCCGTCAGCTCGAACAAATAGACGCCGGGTTGGTTGGCGACCATCTGCAGACTAGTCTGGCAGAGCGAATCGCCATTGGGTAGTAGCTGGCACCATTGGTAAGCGTAAGGACGGCTATCGGGTAAAGCGGCGCTAAGGAGGAGGGACGTGTCGCGGCAGGTAATGGTTTGATCCGGTATGGAAACCAGCGGGGGGCCGGAAAAGACCGCATCTACTGTTACCGAATCGCTGTTTGAACAGCCGTTAGACGTATCCTGAACAAAGAGCGTATAAGTTCCCGGCGCATCTACCAATGGAGTAGAAGAAGTGGCGCCGGTAAGGATCCTCCCCCCATTGCCGGCATTCCAGGTATATTGAATGTTCGACCCAACCGCAGACCCTGTACCATTCAAAGACAACCTGGGCATACTACAGGTAAGCCGCATAGCCGGCCCAGCATCGGCTAAAGGCGGCGCGGTGTCGCGACGGACCGAAACGCTGTCTAACCCAGCGCACCCATTTTTTATGGATTCCTGAACAAGGTAAAAAACAGCCGGGCGGTTCACCAAAACCCGTTGGGTATTGCCATTGATCACAGGCCTGTTATCGGAAGCCGTCCAAAAATAAGTATAATCCGGCGTATTCGCCGCTGTAGGTCCTATCCATACCGCGTTGGATTTGCAGGTCAGAAAAGCGTCCGGCCCAGCATCCGTCAAAGGCGGCAAAGTATCGGTAGCCACAACAACTTCCATAGAAGAAGAAAGCCCGTTGGCGTCCTGGACGGTTATCCGGAAACTTCCTCCTCCCTCCACAACCGGCGTAAGGGTGTTGCCTTCCTGAACAATCCTTCCGTTCCCCAGACTGGTCCAAGAAACCGAGCAGCCGTTGCAGGGGGCGCACAGGCTTGCCTGAATCCGGATTAACGGATTCTGGCAGGTGATTGTGTCCGGCAAGCCAATATCAATACAAGGAGCGCAGGGCGCCTGCGAAAGTTCCAGAGAATCTGATGCCTTACATCCGCTCGCCGGTTCTTCAACCACGACTGAATAGCTTCCGGCAGCCAGAACTACCTGACGCCCGGTGACAGAAGGAGTTCCCAGAGCTGGTCCGTTCCAGGTATACCGGTAAGCGGGGTTGGGTGGCAAAACAGTAGCTTCAACAACGGATGAATCCTGCCCGCAGGCGAAATCCCCTCCGCTTAAAGAGATTAAGGGTTGAAATACCAGACTACTTACCGAAACAATATCCGAAGCCCTGCATCCATTCGATGAATCGACAGCCTCTACCAAATAAACATCAGGGGCGGTCACCGTTACGGAAGGCGCCACGGCAATAGTATCGCCGCTAGCCGCCATCCAAACATAAGCGAGGTCAGGAGCGCCCCGCGCGCTTAGAACAACCGAAGGATTCCGGCAATCGAGGGTCGTGTCATTCCCTGCAAATACCGCCGGCGCCAGTGTATCGATCGCTACCAGTATGTTTGCCGTATCCCGGCACCCGCTGATGCGGTGGCGTGCAATGACCGAATAGTTCCCGGGAACCAGGGCATCCAAAACAGGTAAGGTGTCTCCTGGCAAAAGAGCGCCATTCGAATACAACCAAAAATAAGAAACGTTGCCGGCCGCATTAACCAGCCTGGGCGCCAAGCGAACCTGCGTCTTGGCACAAGTAAGGGTGGCCACGCTGTCGGCCTCGATCTGCGGCGTCGTATCATTTTGGGCAACTGTCACACTCGTCTGCGAAACGCAGGTTCTTCCTCCTTCTTCCTGGATAGCCTGAAACACATACCTTCCGGGTTGGTTAACGGTAAGGGTAGATTGATTGCCTAAAACGACTCCTCCTGCCCCCTCCCACCGGTACCGGAGGTTCCCCGCAGGCTGGGAAGCGCTGCCATCCAGAATTACCTCCGGGAAATCACAACTCAGTAACGGAGGATCGGTAACCTGCGCCCGGGGGCTAAGCGTAATCAGTTTCAAATAAATGATGCTGTCGCAGCCGCTTGGAGCAGGTACCCGCACCACGTAATCCCCTGCATTGCGGAACTGGCGGCCGCCGAGCGAATAAAAGCCCCCCAGACAGATTACCTGGGTAACGGAATCGGTTGGAGCCGGAAGAACTGTTACATTGGAGGTTACAATGCTGTCGCAGCCATCTGCCCCTGTCAAGGTATCGATAAAAATTCCCGGAGATTTATGCACGTATGGGCCGATGGATATCGAGTCTCCTTCGCATATAAAAGGGTTGAGTACCGTGCGGGATGGAGGACGGAAACTCAGATTGAGTTCAACGATGCTATCGCAACCAAGCGCGGAGGATGTTCTGATGAGGTAGGTTCCCGGAGTAGAGAAATACTGCCCCCCTATGTTTATTGAATCGCCTGAGCAAATCGACAGAGTCACTTTTCCCGTATCTGAAGGAGGGAAGATCTGCACCGACAGGCAGGTGTCCATCAACCTGCCGCAAAAAGGCGGGGTTGGGCTGTTCAATGCGCTTCGCAAGCTATCCAGCCTTAACAACCCATTGGGCATGGGAAAGCTATCGCGTTCCGCTTTGTCGAACGACAATCCGCATAACTGATAATTGCCCCGGGGGAAAGCCCGCAAGTCAAAGGTGTCTGCAAAGTTTAGCAGGATCGAATCCCGGCCGAGGGCCCAGGTATAGGCGTAATATGCCGTATCAGGAGCGGAGCCGGGATACGAAGGATTTAAGGAAAAAACCAGCGCCGAATCTCCTTCGCAAGCCGTCCTTGGGGTAGGATCGGCCAGGCGGCCTGCGTCGGCAAAACAGCAATTACGACCAAGTTCATCGCAAAAGGTAAGTTCAAAGTTTCTTAACAGCCCCCTGGATCCAATGGCGGTGGGATAAAACTTCATTTTGAGCACCCAGGGGCCATTCACCGGGCCCATGTTAAAATCTTCCAGGCACCCGGAATAAGGGTAATACGATCCCGAATAGGTATTTGAGGCAAACCGGTTGATCTGATTGTCCCACCGGGACTGATAAGGCGCGTCGGGCTGAGCGGTTTCCAGGCAGGGTAAAAACCGGATATTCCATTTTCCCAGAAGAGTATTTCCGGGAATAGTGCTGTTCGGCCCGATCAATTGCACCGACTGCCCGGAAGGGGAGGTCAGCCAAACCTCAAAGTCAAAAATGGCATTATGGAAAAAGTCCAGTTTTACCTCGCAAAGCCCCTGGGAAGCAGTAGAAAGATCATCTGCAAGAGCTCCCTGTACATCCAGAGTATAGGAAACCGAATCGTTGGCAGGAATATACACCGGAGGCACAAAACGGCATTGCTGCGCCCTAAGCAGAACAGAAAAAGCCAGAAAAAGCGCGCACAAGAAAAATGGCCTCATGAGATCTTTTGTATGTTCCTGGGACTGAAAGACATGAAACCTAACCGGTTCATTGTAAAGTTAGTACAATTCTTTCAAGAGAAACGAACGAATTCCGTTTTTTGTATCGTAAGGCAAAAAGTGGGCCTTGCTTCTCAAATGGTCAGAAATTGCGGGTAAATCCAAACCGGAAAACAAAAGGAGACTGCTGAAGGAATTCTTGCTGATTCAGGTTATAGAGCACCACAAATTCAGCGCCCCCGCTGTTATACCCAGCGCCGATATACACATTGTTGACATTCCTGCGGTTGACGTAAAGCGTGCTTAAATCGGAAGTAACAAATGCCCGGTTCTCGAACTCGTATTCCGCATGCGCAAAAATATCCCGAACCAGCTTATAGCGGGAAAAAGCCCCAACTGCCCAGGTCGGAGTGAATTCATTGGCCCGGTCTCCGTTGAACAACCGGGCGCTGAAATAGGACATCAACACGCTTACCCTTGGTCCCATGGAAAACCGTTCCGTCAGTTTATATCCTGCCATTGGACTGATTCCCAACTGGATATTGGTCACGTTGTTAAAAGAAGAAAAGCCGAGGGCAAAACCGCCTCCCCACCAAATCCGGTCTTTGAAAGCAGCCCCTTGTACCTGTGAAGTTTGCCCCTGCAGGGAAGCGGCGGCAAAAGCAAAGAGGACGGCAAAGAAGAGAGGCAAAAAAACGTTCTTTTTCATCGCGTTGATTTTGGCTTAAATATCCAGCCTTTTCCTGATTTTTTCAGACGCAATACCATAACGGCAAAGCGCGCTCCGAAAGTTTGTATCCTGCCTGACAAAAAACTGGAGCTTTCTTTCAAAGCGTTTACCGGCACAAATTCACCACCGAACATTCAACCCAAATAGAACATTACGGCCTGCCTGAGGAAAAAACCCCTGGTCGAGTGCCTCCTGCCCGTCGTAAATATACCGGTAAGACCAGGCATTCGTTTCATACATTTGGTTGAACAGGTTTTGAACCATCAGGTTAAACTCCCAGTTGCCCAAATAGCGGATTTTCCGGGCGTATCTTAGCCGGAGATTCGTAAAGGTGTATGGATCTATCACATTGTCCGGATCGGAGGTATTGTCGATAAATTGCCGCCCCACGTACCGGGTCATCCACGCCAGTTCCAGTTCCTGCCCTTCAAGCCATGGTTTTCCTCTAAACGGTTGAACAGCCCATTCGGCGCCGGCTACTACCTCGGGAGAAAAGGCCAGGTCGGATTGTTGGTGCGCTACCGCCTTTTGGCCGGCCCATTGGCTGGTTTGGGTAGCGGGATCGCTTATGTATTCGTCCAGGTACTCTTCAAACCGGGCTATTTTATTCCTGCTCAGCGCCAGATTGCCTTGTAACCGGGATTTGTGCCCCAAGTTCCAGAGTGCTGAAGCTTCTACCCCGGCCCTGTAGCTACGGGCCACATTTACCCGGTTGTAGGCGCCTACGTCATTTATTTGCCCATTCAACGCGAGTTGGTCGAGATAATACATGTGGAATACATTCAAATCCAGGTTCCATTGCGGCATTTGAGTCCGGTAGCCCATTTCCGAATTCAATAATTTCTCCGGTCTGGGGCGGCTATCGGGCGTGGATTGCACGTAGTCATCGCGATTTGGTTCGCGCTGAGCCACGGCAAACGACGCATAAAAAGACTTGCGGGCATCCGCAGCGTAATTGACCCCAAACTTGGGGTTAAGAAAATGCAAACGGACTTCCTGCCCGACATTGTCTCCTTCCCGGTTATAGCCCACAAACCGGTAACCTACCCCCCGGTATTGCAGGTCGCCGTATGCTGTCCATCCTTTTGCCAAGGGAATGATTGCCTTAACGTACATATTGGCGTCGTGTTTTCGCGCCTCGTTTTCATAATACCGGTCGCCGGGTTCACTGTCGCTGGCGTACTGTGCCCAAACAAGTTCCCCAAAATGCGCCCCTTCGTAACGATGGAAAGCCCCCCCCAGCGTTAAATCAACCCCCATGCCTCCGAAGTGAAGAGAATACACGCCTCCAAAAAAATCGTTGTCCAGCCACAACCGGCGGACTAAATCGGTTTGAACAGGTTGTCCGTCCACATCATAAAGTGGTTGGAGTCCGTAGTCTTCAAACGACTGACCGGCTTTATATTGCTCGTAATATCCTGCACCCTTTGTGTAATGCAGTGCCAGGTTGAGGTTCCATTTCCGGTTGATTTGGTGATTGAATAACGCCTGGTAATGCGTTTGCCGGTAGTTATCTTCTTCCTTTGAATAGGGGCCTCCCGGTTTTTCCATACCGGCAGGGTTGAACGTGCGCGTACCCCAATTGCCGATAAGGCTGGCCGGCACGCCGTACCACGCCTGATAGGTGACTTCGTGGCCGGAAAAGGTATTGAACCGGATCAGGCTGCGGCCGCCAACATAAGCGGCCGACAAATAATACGCATTGAGGTTGGCGCTGGCCCGGTCGACATATCCCTCTGAAGTTATCCGTGACAACCTGCCATCGACGGTAAATTTTTCTGAAAGCAAACCGGTACCGAACTCCACATTGCGCTTCCATGTATTAAACGATCCAATAGCCGTGGAAAGCCCGGCATAGGGTTCGTGATTGACCCTGGAGGTGTTGAGGTTGATCGTTGCTCCAAAAGCGCCTGCTCCGTTCGTAGAGGATCCTACACCGCGCTGAATCTGGATATCTGATGCCGAGGCGCTGAAATCCGGCATGTTGACCCAGTAGACCGCCTGGGATTCTGCGTCATTCACCGGAATGCCGTTAATGGTGACGTTGATCCGGGTCGCGTCCGTTCCCCGGATCCGGATGCCGGTATACCCAACCCCTGTCCCGGCATCGGAAGTCGCCACGGCGGAAGGGGTCCACTGGAGGAGCACAGGCAAATCCTGTCCGAGATCCAATTTTTGGATATCTTCTCGCCTTACGTTGAGAAACGTCATGGGGGTTCGGCGTTCCGAGCGTGTTCCGTGCACGACGAGTTCGTCCACCTGATAGGAATACTCCAGAAGAGCTATCTTAAGCTCAACAGGGGCCTCCTGAACGCTAACGGTTTGGCGGTAAGCCGAATACCCGAGGTAAGAAACCTCGAGGGTAAGGGCGGCGGTGGAATTCACCTGGAGTTCAAACCGTCCGTTCCGGTCGGTAACCGTTCCTTGTCTGATTTCTGGCAGCCAAACATTAGCGCCTTCCAAGGGAAGCTCTTGCTGGCCGGTCACCACGCCTTTGATCCAGTACTGCCCAAATACAGGTAAAATGCCCCCCAACAACATAGCCCCAACAACCAGTGTTTTGAACATGTGCAACGAATTGAAGATTCAGAAAATCAGGCTGTCAAAGGGGCGAAACAACCAGAAAAAATAAAAGCCTGCAACCAAGGGAGGACATTGCAGGCCGGTAGCCATTGAAGTCCTCATTTCCCTTCCCGGAATTACCCGGACAGGTTCAATGGGTATGATCTCAGCCAAAGCTACCTGCACGGCAGCTTGCTTGGCACCCCAAATGAGATAATGAGCAAAGATACAATAATTCTGTGAATTTTATCCGACTTCATGCGACGCGTCAGCGTACCGGGTAAGAGCCAGTTTAAACCCGCGAGGACCATCGCGAGAAGTCTATTCTATTTGCAGGGGAGAACATTTTACCGGCAGTCCAGCCTGTTGCAACGATCTCAACAGGCATTTCGCTGCTGCAGCCAGGCGCGAATGCCTTCTTCCGCTTGTTGAAGTCTGCGCCCGGGATCGTCTCCCCGTATTTCCAGGAATGGGATTTTAAAGCGGTTCAACTCCTGGATATAGAACGAGAGCAGTTCTTCGCGGTCCAGCGGGTTTTCTCTCAAGGGGTCATACTCCCAGGGAATATCCGGATAGCAAAGCAGCGTAAGATCGAAGGGATTGTGTTCGAGCTGGCGGATGATCCACGGATCGGTGCGGCCAAACCGGACGTCAGACCAGACCTTGATCACCACCAAATCGGAATCGCAAAACAACAGATGGTTTGCCCGGCCTGCGTCACGCTGCTGCCACTGAAGCTGCCCTTTGGCGATGCGCTCCAGGTCGGCGAAGGCATACGGCCTGTCTAATTTGCCTAAATAATACCGCGCAAACTCCGGGGTAAACACCGTTCCAAACCTTCTCGCCAACGCCCTTGACAAAATGGTCTTTCCACTCGACTCCGGCCCGGTAATTGCGATACGTATCTTCATTTGCCGATTTCCTTTCGTTAAACTTACACACCCTGGTGCAGAATGTTCAAAATCACGGTAATTTTGGGGCGTAAAGGCGTAAAGGCGTAAGGCGTAAAGGCGTAAGGCGTAAGGGCGTAAAGGCGTAAGGGCGTAAGGCGTAAGGCGTAAGGTTCAAGGGTTCAAAAGTTCAAGGGATTTATTCTGAAGACGCATACACCGTCCACCGTAAATCCGTCCACCGTAAATCCGTCCACCGTACATCGTCCACCGTCCACCGTACATCGTCCACCGTCCACCGTACATCGTACATCGTAAATCGTTTTCCCGGCATGCACGATATCGAGCCGTTTTTTAACTGGAGGGATGACTATATCGCCGAAGAGGACGAGCGATCCCCGTTTTTTGGCCGCACGTACGATGAGTTTTATTTTACCCAGAAAGTGTATAATTATTTTATTCACCCACAGTGGGATGAATTTGGGTCGTCCACGCTTTACCTGAAGGTACTCTATGCCGATTATGACGACGGGGCGGCCGTATTGGAATTCATCGGCGAATGGAACGATTGCCTGCATAACGACATTATGTACCTGAAGAGGGAAGTGCTGGAGCCGATGATCGAAGAAGGCATTTTCCGGTTTATTCTCATCTGCGAAAATGTGCTGAACTTTCACGGCAGCGACGACTGCTATTATGAAGAATGGTACGAAGACATTTGCGACGAGGACGGATGGATTTGCTATATCAACACGCTGAACCACGTAGAGGACGAAATGAAAGAAACCCGCCTCCAGTATTATGCCCATTTTGGCAAAGAGTTCAGCCAGGTTAATTGGAGGATTCACCGCCCCAAGGCGTTATGCCAATTGATAGACAAGCTGATCCACGGGCAGATCAAGCGGTTACCTGGGTAGATTGTACCCAGTTACCCCAGCTTTCAGGTATCTGTTGTTCAAACTCCCGGACATTGAGCCGGATAACCTCAATCAGATTTTGGGTTTGATTAAAAAGGTCTGCCTGCCGGTTTGAGCTGTTGCCATTTGCCAAAATCATCCGCAGGTACCCCAGGTATTTCTGATACCCCAATCGCTCCATAATGGGGTTAAGCCGTTCGAACCATTCTTCCAAATCTTCTTTTAATGGTTTCCAATCGCCTTCATTCGAAATAATGATCTCCGCCTGAATCCCATGGCGAATTGCACGCCATTTATTCTCCCTCAAAACCCAGCGTTTCACTCCAAACATGGACGTTTGCATCCAGGAAGGTTCGTTTTCATCGTACCAAATGGCCAGGCTATGGATGAACGCCGTCAGGGCAAGAAGTTCTGCGAGCGTTGCAGGGCCGTCGCAAATTCTCAATTCAAGAGTGCCATACTTGGGGCTTGGCCGCAAATCCCACCAAAGGTCTTTTAAGGTTTGGATGGATTTTGCCCGGATCAGCGACTGGATCAAGGTCTCAAACGCTTGCCAATTTTGAAAGTCATAGGGAAAACCCGCCGTAGGCAAGGATTCATACATCGTCAGCCGGCTGGAAGAAAGCCCGGTCAGAATTCCGCTCCAAAACGGAGAGCTTGCCGACAGGGCGATCAGATGAGGAACAAACCGCAGAAAAAAGTTTTTCAGCGCAATGCAATGGTCCCCGCTTCGAGCTCCAATGTGGACATGAAGGCCATAAACGGCCATGCGCCGGGCAATCCATTGATTGCGGTCGATCATATCGTAATACCTCGGCGTTGGGGTAATGAGCCGCTCCATGAAATGACTGAACGGATGCGTACCCGTGGTGGCATACCGGACCCGAAATTTTTCCCTGGTAGGTTCCAGCAAAGGCAGTAGCTGCAAAAAATTTTCCTCTACGGCATGGACATCTGCGCATACATCGGTATTTATTTCCAGTGTGCTTTGGAATAATTCTTTTACAAAATGGAAATCGTTAATGTCCTCCAAAATCGATAACGCTTTCGGAGTAAGATGGCCGGTTTCCTTATCAATCACCTGGAGTTCCCATTCTACCCCAAGAGAAAAAGGGGGATCATTTTTTTTAAATTCTAACATGCCGCTTTTCTTTTAAGGATTTACAGGCTGATCAAAAAAACGGAAATCCGCCTGTTTTTCAATATAGTCATTTTTTTCGCTTTTTCCAACTCCCCCAGCTTCTCCATAGCCTCGATCGAATAATGCAGGGAATTTTTCAGTTGGAAAACAAAAGGAAGTATCTTCCGCACCGAAGAACAACAGACTTGTTGAGGTGCATCAGCGTTTTTTACCCGTATGATCCCCACCGCAAAAAGTCCAATAACAGATAACGCCTCTTCTATGCACAAATCCGGGTTTATCAACATCATCGGCCGGCCCAATGTCGGCAAGTCCACCCTCATGAACGCGCTGGTTGGCGAGCGCATGTCTATTATAACCGCCAAACCCCAAACGACGAGGCACCGCATCATCGGCATCCTGAGCGGAGACGATTTTCAAATGGTCTTTTCCGACACGCCGGGGCTCATCGACCGCCCCGCTTACAGGATGCAACACGCCATGAACGCTTTCGTCCGCTCCACCTTTGAAGATGCCGATCTGATGCTCCTGGTTACCGAACCGGCGGAAAAATATCCCGAAGAGGATCCGTTACTCGAATCGTTGAAAAAAATGACCATTCCCCGCTTCCTGATCATCAACAAAATCGATCTGCTCCAACCCGAACAACTCGAAGCCCTTATCCTGGAATGGAAAAACAAACTCCCGTTCGACGAAATCGTCCCGGTTTCTGCCCTCCGCCATACCAACACCCAGGAACTCCTCCAGCGCATACTCCACTACCTTCCGGAAGGACCGGAATATTACCCCAAAGACCAGCTTACCGACCGGCCCGAGCGGTTCTTCATCAGTGAAATCATCCGCGAAAAAATTCTACTCCTCTACCACCAGGAAATCCCCTATTCCGTCGATGTAGCCATCGAATCCTTTAAAGAGGACGAAACGACCCGCGACGGGTTGCCTTTGGTAAAAATCTCCGCCATCATTTACGTCGCCCGAAAAACCCAAAAACCCATCCTCATTGGAAAAAACGGAGAATCGATCAAAAAACTGGGCACCGAATCCCGCCTGGCTATCGAAGCGTTCCTGGAGAAAAAAGTCTTCCTCGAACTCCACGTCAAAGTAAAAGAGAACTGGCGGGACGACGAATCTACCCTCCGGAGGCTTGGGTATATTTAGCATTGCCTGTAGGAGGCGGAGCCCACAGCTGGCTGGATCCCACAAGTGAGTTATAAAATAAGGAACGCCGGTCAGGGGAGCGGCTGATAGTTCCGCGCGGAATCTGATCCCGCTTATTGCGGGACGTCGAACAGGGGCCTCGCGCTAGTTTAGTTGCCCTTTCGCCTTTCGCCTTTCGCCTTTCGCCCTTTTTTTTATCTTTGCCCTCAATTCAACCAGAGGTAATGGGAAATATTGTGGCTATTGTGGGAAGACCCAACGTTGGGAAATCGACTCTTTACAACCGGCTGATCGGAGAGCGGCAGGCAATCATTGACGATATATCCGGCGTGACCCGGGACCGGCAATATGGGACTTCTTTCTGGAACGGGAAAACCTTCACCGTGGTGGATACCGGAGGGTTTGTGCTGAATTCGGAGGACGTGTTTGAATCTGCTATCCGGTCTCAGGTAAAAATTGCCATTGAGGAAGCCGCCGTATTGATTTTCATGGTGGACGCCACTACGGGAATTACAGACCTTGACGAAGAAGTGGCCGACCTCCTGAGACGGTCCAAAAAGCCGGTGCTTCTGGCCGTCAATAAAGTCGACAACAGCCAGCGCCTTTTCGAAGCCAACGAATTCTGGGGGCTGGGATTTGAGCAGACCTTTTTCCTGTCTTCTTTGACCGGTAGCGGCACCGGCGAAGTACTCGATGCGGTAGTAGAAAACATCCAGGACAGCGAAGAAGAACAGGGTTCCCTCCCCAAATTTGCCATCGTCGGCCAGCCCAACGTCGGCAAGTCCTCCCTTACAAATGCCCTGCTGGGAGAGGAACGCAACATCGTCACCGAAATCGCCGGAACAACGCGCGACGCGATCCACTCGCACTACAACAAGTATGGTAAAGAATTTATCCTGGTAGATACAGCGGGTATCCGCAAAAAAGGGAAGGTGCACGAAAACCTGGAGTTCTATTCTGTCATGCGGGCTATCAACGCCATTGAAGAATGCGATGTATGCTTGTTAATGATCGATGCCGTGACTGGAATGGAAGCCCAGGACGTCAGTATTTTCCGGCTGGCGCAAAAGCGCCATAAAGGCATTGTTCTGCTCGTCAACAAGTGGGATCTGGTCGAAAAAGAAACCAATACTGCCCGGGATGTAGAGAAAACGATACTCGAACGCATCGCCCCATTCACCGACGTGCCTGTGCTCTTTGTTTCCGTACACGACAAAACCAGAATTTTTAAAGCCGTCGAACTTGCCCTGGACGTGTATCAAAGCCGTCAGCGCAAAATCAAAACCTCGGAACTCAACGAACGGTTCCTGGAAATTATCGAAAAAACCCCTCCCCCAGCCCACCGGGGAAAATTTATCAAAATCAAATACGTCACCCAGCTTCCATTAGCCTACCCGGCTTTCGCGTTTTTTTGCAACCATCCCAATTACATTAAAGAGAATTACAAAAACTTCCTGGAAAACCAGCTCCGTAAAATGTACGATTTCAAAGGAGTCCCTATTTTGATCTTTTTTCGAAAAAAATGAGACGAGGCACGAGGCACGGGAGACGGGAGACGGGAGACGGGAAACGGGAAACGGGAAACGGGAAACGGGAGACGGGAGACGGGAGACGGGAGACTTGGGACGGACGGGGGACGATTTTCCAGGTGTTTTTAACCCCTTGAACTTTTGAACCTTTGAACTCTTATACCTTCCTTCAGACGCAATATGTTGCTTCTCTACAATGCTTGATTCCACATAAACCGTCCATCGTAAACCGTCCATCGTAAACCGTCCACCGTCCACCGTCCATCGTCCACCGTCCACCGTCCATCGTCCACCGTCCATCGTAAATCGTAAATCGTTCATGCCGTTCACGCCAACTCACATCCCCGGATTGATCCTTTTTGAGCCACAGTTATGGGAAGACCAGCGGGGTTATTTTTTTGAAGCCTTCAACGCAAGCATATTTGAAGAAGCGGGCATTCCCGCCCGTTTTGTTCAGGACAACCAGGCGAAATCCGCTTACGGAGTGGTAAGAGGGCTGCATTATCAGGTGGGCCATCATGCGCAGGCCAAACTGGTCCGGGTATTGGAAGGCGAAGTTCTCGACGTGGCCGTGGATCTTAGGGAAGGATCTCCAACGTATGGCCAATGGTATGGCGTTGTGCTAAGCGAACAAAACAAAAAGCAATTGTACGTTCCCAGAGGGTTTGCGCATGGGTATTCGGTACTAAGTCCCTCCGCCGTCTTTTTCTATAAGTGCGATAATTACTACGCCAAATCCGAAGAGGGCGGTATCCGGTACGACGATCCGAAGCTAAACATCGACTGGGGATTACCTCAAAGCGCCATGATTCTTTCCTCCAAAGATCTGAACCTTCCTTATTTTGGAAACCACCGAACGAAATAAATCCTTTATGCGCCGCATTCTGGTAACCGGAGCCGGAGGCCAGGTTGGACAAGAGATCCAGGCCCTTCAGGGTGAATTCCCTTCCTGTGAATGGACGTTCACCGACAAGGACGACCTAGACTTGTCGGTCCCAGGTAATATCCGGACTTTTTTTTACACCCGGAAGTTTGACTACTGCATTCATTGCGCTGCCTATACGGCGGTAGACCGGGCAGAGAGCGAGCCGGAAATGGCTGCCCGGATCAACGCCCACGCGGTCCGGGAAATAGCCGAAGCCTGTAAGCAACAAGGCACGTTCCTTATTCATCTTTCATCCGATTACGTTTACGACAATACCCTAAACCGGCCGCTTCTGGAAACAGACCCCGCCATTCCCAGGAGCGTCTATGCAAAAACCAAACTTGAAGGCGATCTGGCGGCGCTGGAAGTGCACGGCGCCTCAACGCTTATTCTTCGCGCCTCCTGGATCTACTCCGCTTTCGGCCATAATTTTGTCAAGACCATGCTCCGGCTGGCCGGGGAACGCGAAGAAATCCGGGTTGTGTGCGACCAGATCGGGACCCCTACGTATGCCGCCGACCTCGCCAAAACTATTCTAAACCTCATCGAAACCGGTCAGGCTAAAGCCCATCCCGGGGTATACAACTACTCAGGGGAAGGCGTTTGCAGTTGGTACGATTTTGCGAAAACGATCCTCGGACTGGCAAATCTCCCCTGCCGGGTCGTCCCCATACCCAGCGAAGCCTACCCTACCCCTGCGCCCAGGCCATTTTACAGCGTTTTGGACAAAACGCGCTTCAAAACCTCCTTCGGCGCTTCCCTGCCCTATTGGAAGGATAGCCTGGAAGCATGCCTCAGAAAAATGGAAATCCTGTAACCGGCTTTGTTTTTGAACTTTCCTGCAATCAAACGGATTGTAATGTAGAATACGATTCATTTGCGCTGAATACATTAACTTGTAGCGATTGCTAATTCGTACTACATGAAAATTGTTCTGGAAAAAATCCTTCCACCAGTCCTCCTTCTTGGGTTTCTGCTGCCGGTAACCACTGTCCGTGCTACCCACAACCGGGCTGGAGAAATTTCAATTGAACAGGTCGGCGATTGCGCCTCCAGCCTGAGGATCAAAGCCACCATCACCACCTATACCAAAGCGAGCAGTACCCAGGCCGACCGCGATACCCTGACAATCTGCTGGGGAGACGGCCGCTGCGAACAAGTTGCCAGAGCAAACGGCCCCGGAAGCCCCCGCAAAGGGGAACTCCTCGAAAACGATACCAAAAAGAACATTTACATTGCTTTTCACACCTATCCTGCAAGGGGAACCTACGTCGTTTCCATGACCGACCCCAACCGGAATGGAGGCATCCTCAACGTCAATTTCCCCAACTCGGAACAAATCAAATTTTATATCCAAACCACCTATACCTTTCCCAACCCCCAATTTCAGGGGTGCAATAACACTCCTGTTCTGCTTCAACCTCCTATCGATCTGGGTTGCGTAGGGCGGCCATTTATTCACAATCCCAACGCCTACGATGCCGACGGAGACAGCCTCAGCTATCACTTTATCACCCCGCTGCAGGATGTTGGGCTTAAGGTCCCGAACTACCTTTTCCCGAACAACATCTCCCCCGGTCCGCGCAATAACCTGACGATTAACGAAATTACCGGAGATATTGTCTGGGATGCCCCTCAAAGAGCAGGAGAGTATAACCTGGCCATGATCATCGTCGAATACCGCGATGGGGTACCTATCGACACCATCATCCGCGATATGCAGATCCTCATTCTCGAGTGCGACAACCTCCCGCCGGTTATTGAAACGCCTTTTGAGGAGGTGTGCGTTATCGCCGGACAAGTTCTCGAATTCAAGGTCAAAGGTACTGCCCCTCTAAGCGAAACCCGCCAGAAAGTGAAACTCACCGCCCTCGGAGGGCCGTTTGAAACGCTGATCAGCCCGGCAACCTTCCTCCCGGAGGCTAAAGATTTCGAAAACCAGCCGGTGGAAAAAACGTTCCGCTGGGAAACGACCTGCGAACATATCAGCGAACAGTTTTACTCGGTCGTGTTTCGCGCCGCAGACAATTTTTTCACCCGTGACTCTTCCGGGTTAAGTGCCCTGAAGACCATGCGGATAAAAGTGGTTGGCCCTCCGCCGGAAGGCCTCCGGGCCGAGTCGGCGGCTAATGTAATCGAAGTAACCTGGAATAAGCCCTATTCCTGCGATGACGCCCTGGGCAACTATTTCCGAGGGTTTACGGTATGGCGAAGAGAAGGCAGCAATTCCTTCCCTCCCGACACCTGCACTCCTGGCCTCCAGGGAAAAGGCTATCAGAAACTTACGGAATTCAGCATACTGGAAATGAAAGGCGACCGCTATGTATTTTACGACCGCACTGCGGATCCCGGCCGAACCTATTGCTACCGGGTCCTTGCGGAGTTTGCCAAACTGACGCCAGGAGGACGATATGCCTATAACCTCGTAGAAAGCTTGCCTTCCCGGGAGATTTGCCTTCAGCAAAACCGCGACCTCCCGATTATGGTCAAGGCGGACATTACCAATACCGATCCTCAAACGGGGGCCGTGCAGGTGTGCTGGACCAAACCTGCCGAACTCGATACCCTGAGTCATCCGGGCCCTTATAGCTATGAGCTCCTTCGCGCAACAGGCCTCAACCCGGCGCCAAGCGCGTTTCAGCCAGTTTCTGCGCGCCTTACCAGCCTCACGTTTTCCGGCGCCAACGACACCTGTTTTCTGGATCAAAGCATCAACACGGTCTCCTCTCCCTATTCTTACCGGGTTGCCTTGTATACCGGTTCTTCCCAAAACACTCCACTTGGATTAAGCAGCCCAACCGCAACGGTTTTTCTCCAGGCAGGCTCAACCGACAAAGCCATCAACCTTTCCTGGCAGGAAAATCCCTCCTGGGATAATTACCTCTATATCATCGAACGGCAAAATGTTCAGGGGGAATTTGACTCCATAGGCGTCAGCATTTCCAATTCCTTCCAGGATAAGGGATTGATTAACGGCCAGGAATATTGTTACCGGATCAGGGCCTTAGGCACCTACAGCATCCCGGAAGTTGCCAGCCCGTTGATCAACCGCTCTCAAATCGTTTGCGCGATTCCTCAGGACAATGTCCCTCCTTGTCCGCCCGTATTGACGGTGACAAATATTTGCGACACCCCCGATGGGTGCAGCAGTTGGACTTCCCCATCCAATAACCTTAGTTGGAGCGACCCGAGGGAAAAATGCCCGGAAGCCACCGATATCGCCGGGTACCGGATTTATTACGCACCCCGCCCCGGAGAACCCCTGGCCAGAATATCCCAGATCGACGGAGTAGCAAACAGGGCTTCTTCTCACACCCCTGAGACCGGATTGATCGGGTGCTATGCCGTTACGGCATACGACCTGTTGAATAACGAAAGCGCCCTCAGCGACACGATTTGCGTGGACAACTGCCCGCGCTACCAGCTTCCCAACGCCTTTACACCAAACAACGACGGGCAAAACGACCGTTTTACACCATTCCCTTTCTGTTTCATCGAGCGGATTGAATTCAAGGTATTCAACCGTTGGGGGCAAGTTGTATTTGAAACCACCGACCCAATGATCAATTGGGACGGAAAAAACAAGAACGGGGAAGACCTTCCGGATGGGGCCTATTCATACCTCTGCAAAGTTTACGAACAAAGGCTCGCAGGCGTGCTGGAACAACCTGTTCCTCTGGCTGGGTACATCCAGCTGGTTAGAGGGAAATAAATAAAAACGTGACCCCCGGAATGGCCAAAAGCCCGCATATCGGGGATATACGTCCAAGATTAATCTGAACTCAAACACAAAACCTATGTTTACCGGCATCATTGAAGCCACGGGGGAAGTCCGCCAAATCCGCCGCGAGGGTACCAACGTACATTTTACCATTGCATCCTCTGTTTCCGAAGAATTAAAAATTGACCAAAGCCTGGCGCACAATGGAGTTTGCCTAACCGTGGTGGCGCTTGGCGAAGGTACGCACGTCGTCACCGCCATCGAAGAAACCCTGGTCCGGTCCAATCTGGGCGACCTTCAAATCGGAGATTCCGTCAACCTGGAGCGCTCTATGCGGTCAGACGGCCGCCTGGACGGGCACATCGTGCAGGGCCATGTGGATGCTACCGCACGTTGCACGGGCGTCGACACCCGGGAAGGAAGCTGGTATTTCCACTTCCAATACGCCCCAACCCCAGAACACCTGCTGGTGGACAAAGGGTCTATCGCCATCAACGGGGTAAGCCTGACCGTGGTGAATCCGTCCGAAGACCGCTTCTCAGTAGCGATTATCCCCTATACGTTTGAGCATACCACCTTTGGGAATCTGAAAGAAGGGATGCGGGTTAACCTGGAATTTGATATCCTGGGAAAATATATTGCCCGGTATGCCGCGCTTTACTTGGGGAAATAGCGGGCTGGGCAGGGGGGCTACCCAAAGAACCCTTTGCCTATAACGTGGAAGAGGTTCGGGGGCGTCCCCAAACCTCTTCGCGTCGAATACCCGGCAGAACGCCGGACTATTTCTGTTATCCGAAAGACTACAGATCCTCTCCTACTTCTTCCTCCTCTTCAAAATACGCATGGCGATTTTCGAGGTCGGCTGCGCGGTCGCGGTGCGTGACCAGCATGCTGTCGTACTGGCGCAACCCTGTTCCGGCTGGAATCCGCTTTCCAACAATCACGTTCTCCTTAAGTCCGGAAAGGTTATCTACCTTGGCGCCAATGGCTGCGGTGCTAAGTACCTTGGTCGTTTCCTGGAAGGAAGCGGCCGAGATCCAGCTATAAGTCCCTAGGGAAGACTTGGTAATCCCCAGGAGCAGTGGGCTGGAGGTTGCTGACACCGCGTCGCGGTAAGCGACCAGGTTCTTGTCGTTGCGTTTTAGGTAAGAGTTTTCTTCCCGAATTTGGCGCAACGTCACCAACTGTCCCGGTTTAAGGCGGTTGGAGTCTCCGGAATCCGCAACGACCTTTTTGTCATAGATCCAATCGTTTTGCTCCAGGAAGTCGTAACGGTCTACCGCTTCGCTTTCCAGGAAGTTGGTATCGCCGGCGTCTTCGATCTGGACGCGGCGCATCATCTGACGCACAATCACCTCAATGTGCTTGTTGTTGATAGTGATCCCCTGGGAGCGGTAAACTTCCTGTACTCCATTTACCAAATACTGCTGCACCGCGAACGGGCCTTTGATATTGAGGATATCCCTCGGCGCAACAGAACCATCCGACAGCGGCGTGCCCGCACGCACGAAGTCGCCGTCCTGAACCAGAACGTGTTTGGAAAGGCCGATCAGGTATTTACGCACCTGGCCGTCTTTGGCGGTAATGGAAATCTCCCGGTTGCCGCGCTTGATCTTTCCAAAGTTAACTACTCCGTCAATTTCGGATACGATGGCGGGGTTGGAAGGGTTCCTCGCTTCAAACAATTCCGTAACCCGGGGCAGACCGCCGGTAATATCCTGGATTTTGCCCAGGCTACGTGGAATTTTAGCTACTTTATCCCCTGCGCTCAGTTCCTGTCCATCCTCAATCGAGATATACGAACCAACCGGCAAGGTATAATTCTTCAATTCTTCCCCGTCGGGACTAACAATCGAGATGACCGGAATTTTGCGCTTATTCCGGCTTTCGATGATCACCTTCTCTGCAAAGCCGGTCTGATCGTCGCGTTCAAGGCGGTAGGTAACCCCTTCTTCGATACTCTCAAAACGGGCGATCCCGGTAAATTCCGAAATGATCACCGCGTTGAACGGATCCCAGTCGCAAATTCGCTGGCCGCGTTGGATCAGTTCCCCGTCTTTCACATACAACTGAGCGCCGTAAGGAATGTGATGGAAAACGAATTGCTTACCGGTTTCGGGATCTACGATCCGGATCTCTCCGGTCCGGGAAAGAACGATATAGGAAGTTTCCCCGCCGTCTTTCTCGTATTCCGTCACTTTCATACCGTCAAATTCGACCCTTCCGTTGAACTTAGAAAGGATTTCGGATTCGGTTTTGGACAAGGAGGCGACCCCGCCCACGTGGAAGGTTCGGAGGGTAAGCTGGGTACCCGGTTCGCCGATCGACTGAGCGGCAATGATGCCGACGGCATCTCCGGTTTCCGCAATACGGCCGGTTGCCAGGTTTTTACCATAGCACTTTGCGCAAACGCCGCGTTTGGTTTCGCAAGTAAGCACCGAGCGGATGGTGATGGTTTCTATTCCAATTTCCTCGATCTGCTTAGCCAGGCGCGAATCAATAAACCCACCGGCGCGAAGAACCAGTTCATCGGTTACCGGATGATAAATATCGTGCAGGGTAAAGCGGCCTTCGATACGTGCAGACAGGTTCTCGATGATCTTTTCACTCTCCTTAAGCGCGGAGGTTTCGATCCCTCGCAGGGTGTTGCAGTCGTCTTCTGAAATCACCACGTCTTGAGCTACATCGACCAGACGGCGGGTGAGGTAACCGGCATCCGCTGTTTTTAGGGCCGTATCGGCCAAACCTTTGCGCGCTCCGTGGGTGGAAATAAAATATTCCTGAACGGAGAGGCCGTCGACGAAGTTGGACAAGATCGGGTTCTCGATTACCGCGCCACCCGTATCACCCGACTTCCTGGGCTTGGCCATAAGGCCCCGCAAACCGCACAACTGCTTGATCTGCTGCTTGGAACCCCGGGCGCCTGAGTCGAGCATCATATACACCGAATTGAACCCTTGCTTGTGAGAAGCCAGCTCCCGCATCAGGGTTTCCGTAATCTTGTTGTCGGCATACGTCCACTTATCGATGATCTGGTTGTAGCGCTCGTTATTGGTGATCAAACCCATGTTATAGTTATCCCAAACCTCGTCCACTTCCTGATGCGCTTCCACCAGCGTATCTTCTTTGATAGACGGGGTAATAAGATCTCCGAGGTTAAAGGACAACCCACCCCGGAACGCCCAGGTAAAACCTAAGTCCTTGATATCATCCAGGAAATCGGCTGTCACTGCGAAATTGGTTCGTTCGATAACTTCCCCAATGACCTTTTTCAGGTTCTTTTTAGTCAGCAGTTCATTTATATACGGGACGCTATGCGGCACGACCTGGTTGAAGATCACCCTGCCGGTAGTCGTATCGGTGAGACGGGTAACCAGGTTGCCGTGTCCGTCCTCAACGCGTACCCTTGCCTTGATCTTGGCATGGAGGTCGAGCTTGCCTTCGTTGTAGGCAATGATAACCTCTTCCGGAGAATAGAATTTCATTCCTTCCCCTTTGACCTTGATCGTTTCGGTGGAGCGCCGTTCCTTGGTAATGTAATAAAGCCCAAGAACCATGTCCTGAGAAGGCAGCGTAACCGGCGTTCCGTTCTGTGGGTTGAGCATATTGTGTGAGGAAAGCATCAACACCTGGGCTTCCAGAATAGAGGACTGGCTCAGGGGAACGTGAACGGCCATTTGGTCGCCGTCGAAGTCGGCGTTGAAGGCGCCGCAGACGAGGGGGTGCAGCTGGATAGCCTTACCCTCGATCAGCCGGGGCTGGAACGCCTGGATCGACAATCGGTGAAGCGTCGGTGCGCGGTTGAGTAATACCGGATGCCCTTTGAGGATATTTTCCAGGATTTCCCAGATCACGGGATCCTTGCGATCCACCAATTTCTTGGCAGATTTTACGGTCTTAACGATGCCGCGTTCGATGAGCTTGCGGATGACGAATGGCTTGAACAACTCAGCGGCCATGGATTTGGGGATACCGCATTCATGGAGTTTGAGCGTGGGGCCCACAACGATGACCGAACGGCCGGAATAATCTACCCGTTTACCAAGAAGGTTCTGGCGGAAACGGCCCTGTTTCCCCTTGAGAATGTCGCTAAGGGATTTCAGTGGGCGGCCTCCTTCGGCTTTCACGGCATTGGATTTCCGGGAGTTGTCGAACAGCGAATCCACCGCTTCCTGAAGCATCCGTTTTTCGTTTCGCAAAATCACCTCTGGAGCTTTGATTTCCAGGAGGCGCTTCAAGCGGTTATTCCGGATAATCACGCGGCGGTAGAGGTCGTTGAGATCGGAACTGGCGAAACGGCCGCCATCCAGCGGTACCAATGGCCGGAGCTCCGGCGGAATCACAGGGAGGTACTGGATCACCGTCCATTCCGGGCGGTTTTCCATACGGGTCAAGCCTTCGCGGAAGGCTTCTACGACGCGGAGGCGCTTGAGGGCTTCCGACTTCCTTTGCTGAGAGGTTTCGTTAGCTGCCTGATGGCGGAGGTCATAGGAAAGCTGGTCCAGATCGAGGCGCATCAGCAGATCGCGGATCGCTTCAGCTCCCATTTTGGCAATGAACTTATTGGGATCGGATTCGTCCAGCATGAGGTTTTCCTGGGGCAAGGTCTCTATGATGTCCAGGTATTCTTCTTCAGAAAGAAGATCCATTTCACCAACCCCGTCGGCTCCTTTAATGCCAGGTTGAATGACTACATAGCGCTCGTAGTAGATGATGGACTCCAGCTTCTTGGAAGACAAGCCGAGCATGTACCCGATCTTGTTGGGCAGCGACTTAAAGAACCAGATATGCACCACCGGGACCACGAGTTTGATATGCCCCATGCGTTCGCGGCGGACCTTCTTCTCCGTCACCTCTACCCCGCACCGGTCGCAGACAATGCCCTTGTACCGGATTCGTTTATATTTTCCGCAATAGCATTCATAGTCCTTGACCGGACCGAAGATCCGCTCGCAGAACAACCCGTCGCGCTCCGGTTTATACGACCGGTAATTGATCGTTTCCGGCTTAAGCACCTCCCCATAGGAACGCTCCAGGATCTCATCCGGAGATGCCAGGCTGATGGTGATGCTGTCGAAGTCTTGCTTTTGCAGATTGGCTTTCTTTTTGAAAGACATATGTTGCACAATTTAAAACAGGTTATTCAAACTTGACATCCAAAGCCAGGCCGCGCAATTCGTGAACAAGAACGTTGAACGACTCGGGGATGTTGGGTTCCGGGAGGTTGTCCCCTTTCACGATTGCTTCGTAAGCTTTTGCCCGTCCGTTGATGTCGTCCGATTTAATCGTCAGCAATTCCTGCAGGATATTGGCTGCGCCGAAAGCTTCGAGCGCCCAAACCTCCATTTCCCCGAAACGCTGGCCGCCAAACTGGGCTTTACCCCCAAGAGGCTGCTGCGTGATCAGGGAGTATGGACCGATAGAACGGGAGTGCATCTTGTCGTCGACCATGTGCGAAAGCTTGAGCATGTAAATAACCCCTACCGTCGCCTGCTGGTGGAACCGGTCGCCCGTTTCCCCGTCGTGGAGATACGTCTGCCCCAGGGTAGGCAAAGCTGCCTTCTGGATCCATTCTTCGATTTCCTCCTGGCTGGCCCCGTCGAAGATCGGTGTAGCGAACTTCACGCCGAGCTTTTGTCCTGCCCAGCCGAGTACGGTTTCGAAGATCTGCCCGAGGTTCATACGCGAAGGCACGCCCAGCGGATTCAGCACGATGTCAACCGCCGTTCCGTCCTCAAGGAAGGGCATGTCCTCAATACGAACGATTTTGGACACGATCCCTTTGTTACCGTGGCGCCCGGCAAGTTTGTCCCCAACTTTCAGCTTGCGCTTCTTGGCCATATACACCTTGGCCAATTTGAGAACGCCGGCGGGAAGTTCGTCCCCGATGCTAATATTGAATTTCTCGCGCTTGTTGCGGCCGATCTCTTCGTTGACCTTAATGCTGTAGTTGTGGAGTAACCTGGCAACCAATTCGTTGGTCCTGGCATCGTCCGTCCAGTTGCTGTAATCGACCGACGTATAGTCCACTTCCCGAAGGACGTCCGGCGAGAACCGGGTGCCTTTTTGTATCAGCATTTCGTTGTAAACGCTGCGGACGCCATTGCATGATTTGTCCTTAAGCAGCACCATCAACTTATCTACCAACTTGGTCAGCAGTTCGTTGAGTTCGATCTTGTGCTGGTCGTCGAGGCGGGTCAGCTGGTCTTTTTCCGACGTTTTCTGAACCTTATCCTTTTTGGCCCTGGCAAACAGCTGTTTATCGATGATCACCCCGTTGATGGAAGGCGGCGCTTTGAGGGAAGCATCCTTGACATCGCCGGCTTTGTCGCCGAAGATAGCCCGGAGGAGTTTCTCTTCCGGCGTAGGATCGGATTCGCCTTTAGGCGTGATTTTACCGATAAGGATGTCTCCTTCCTTGACCCAGGCGCCGATGCGGATAATCCCGTTTTCGTCGAGGTCTTTGGTTGCCTCCTCGCTGACGTTTGGAATATCGTTGGTCAGTTCCTCTTCTCCGAGTTTCGTATCGCGCACATCGAGTTCGAAGTGTTCGATATGAACGGAGGTAAAGATATCTTCCCGTACGACGCGTTCGGAGATTACGATGGCGTCCTCAAAGTTGTACCCTTTCCAGGGCATGAAGGCCACTTTCATGTTTTGGCCAAGGGCAAGTTCGCCATTGTCGGTGGCATAGCCATCGCAGAGGATCTGCCCGCGGGTCACGCGGTCGCCTTTGCGCACAATGGGGCGCAGGTTGATGCAGGTGCCCTGGTTGGTGCGGCGGAACTTGATCAGGTCGTATGCTTTGAGGTTGTCCTCGAACAATACCAGTTGTTCTTCCGGAGTGCGGTCGTAGCGGACTTCGATCCGGTTGGCGTCGACGTATTCTACGACGCCATCGCCTTCTGCATTAAAGAGCATCCGGGAGTCGCGGGCTACTTTGCCTTCCAGGCCGGTTCCTACAACAGGCGACTTGGGTTTCAACAACGGCACCGCCTGCCGTTGCATGTTGGAGCCCATCAATGCGCGGTTGGCGTCGTCGTTTTCCAGGAAGGGGATCATGGAAGCAGAAACGCCAACGATCTGGTTCGGCGCAACGTCCATGAACTGGATTTCCTCCGGAGTGAGCACGGGGAATTCGCCTGATTCCCGGCACTTGATCTTGTCGGAGAGGAAGTTGCCGTCATCATCCAGAGGAGCGTTGGCCTGGGCGATCCGGTAAAAATCTTCCCCTTCGGCAGAAAGGTAAAGCGGTTTGCCGTCCTTATCGACAACGCCTTCGTCGACTTTGCGGTAAGGCGTTTCCAGGAATCCCATTTTATTGATCTTGGCATGCACGCACAGCGTGGAGATCAAACCGATATTGGGGCCTTCCGGCGTTTCGATGGTACACAAACGCCCATAGTGGGAATAGTGCACGTCGCGCACTTCAAAGCCTGCGCGTTCGCGGGAAAGGCCTCCGGGGCCGAGGGCGGAAATACGCCGTTTGTGGGTAATTTCCGACAGCGGGTTGGTTTGGTCCAGAAACTGGGAAAGCTGGCTTGTGCCAAAAAACGAGTTGATGACTGACGAAAGCGTACGCGCATTGATCAGATCGACCGGAGTAAACACTTCGTTGTCGCGAACATTCATTCGTTCGCGGATCGTACGCGCCATACGGGCCAGACCAACGCCAAACTGAGCGAACAGCTGTTCGCCTACCGTACGCACCCGGCGGTTGCTCAGGTGGTCGATGTCGTCGATGTCCGCTTTTTGGTTCATCAAGCTAACCAGATACTTCACGATGGAGATGATATCCTCCTTGGTCAGTACCAGGGTCTCTTCATCGATGGATAAGCCCAGTTTCCGGTTGATCTTATAGCGCCCCACTTCACCCAGGTTGTAGCGTTTATCGGAGAAAAACAGTTTCTCGATAATGCCTCTGGCGGTTTCTTCATCGGGCGGATCGGTACCGCGGAGCTGGCGGTAGATGTACTGCACCGCTTCGAGTTCCGAACTGGTGGAGTCTTTCTGCAGAGTATTGTAAATGATGGAGTAGTCCTGTTCAATTTCTTCCTTTTGCAGGATAATGACCCCGGCGCCGGAATCCAGAATGAGTTCGAGGTTGTCCTCATCGATCACGGTATCCCGCTCGAGGATGATCTCGTTGCGTTCGATGGTCACCACCTCGCCGGTATCTTCATCCACAAAGTCCTCGATCCAACTACGCAAAACGCGGGCAGCGAGTTTCCTTCCCATTGCGTTTTCGAGGTTTTCGCGGTTTACAGGCACTTCATCAGCCAGGTCGAAAATATCGAGAATGGCCTTGTCGGTGTCGTACCCGATTGCCCGAAGCAGGGTAGTTACCGGGAATTTCTTTTTCCGGTCGATGTAGGCGTACATGACCGTATTGATATCGGTGGCAAATTCCATCCAGGCCCCTTTAAAAGGGATGACCCGGGCGGAATAGATCTTGGTACCGTTGGGATGCACGCTCTGGCCAAAGAAAACGCCGGGCGAGCGGTGCAACTGAGAAACGATGACCCGTTCTGCCCCATTGATGACAAAGGTGCCTTTGGGAGTCATGTAGGGGATGTTCCCTAGGAAAACGTCCTGGACTATGGTCTGGAAATCGACGTGTTCTTCGTCGTTACAAGACAGGCGCAGTTTTGCTTTCAGGGGAACGCTGTACGTCAGCCCACGTTGCATACATTCGTCGATAGAGTAACGGGGAGGGTCGATGAAGTAATCGAGGAACTCGAGGACGAAGATGTTCCGGGCATCCGTAATCGGAAAGTTTTCCTGAAACACCTTATACAGGCCCTCGTTGATCCGGTTTTCAGGAGTAGTTTCCAGCTGGAAGAATTCCTGGAAGGACTTCAACTGGATTTCGAGAAAATCCGGGTAATCGGAAGAAAATTTTGTTTTGCCGAAACTGATCCGCTGATTTTCGGCAGAGAGCACCTTTCCGTTGGAAGTCATCTGCAATTCTGTTTATGTGTAAGGGCGGCAAACAGCTTTCTGAAAACCGCCAAGGTATTTAATGGCTTAAGACCTCGGAAAGATCAAGGTCGACAAAGTCCGGGATAGACGACGATAGGCTTAGCGGATTACACCTAACCCGCTAAGCCTTTGTAGTAGTAATGCAAGTCTAGAAAAACAACGGTATTCTTAGCATATCAGCATTCTGGACAAGATAGCGTCAAAAGAGGGTTACTTCAGCTCAACCTGAGCGCCTGCCTCTTCCAGCTTGGCTTTCAGGGATTCTGCTTCCTCTTTGGATACGCCTTCTTTGAGCGGGCTTGGAGCGCCGTCAACCAGGTCTTTTGCTTCTTTCAAGCCCAGGCCGAGTAAGTTCTTCACTTCTTTCACGACGTTCAGCTTCTGAGCGCCTGCGGAAGTAAGAATAACATCAAATTCCGTTTTTTCCTGAACAGCAGGACCTGCACCGTCGCCACCTGCAACCGGCGCAGCAACCGCAACTGCCGCCGCAGCAGGCTCAATGCCATGCTCCGTTTTGAGGATTTCTGCCAGTTCGTTCACCTGCTTAACGGTAAGGTTTACCAGCGTTTCCGCGAGAGCCTTTAAATCCGCCATGGTAGTTTTTTTTAAAAGGTTGTAAAAAAGTTATATGTGCGGTTAGCTTGGAAGCCAAAATCAAGGGGCAAAGCTGCCGGACCGCCATACCGGCTGTTTGCCTGGGCGAAGTTTATTCGCCGCGTTCTTCCAGGGTTTTCAGCAAACCCATGATTTTTTGACCGCCCGACTGAAGCGCGCTGATGACATTGCGGGGCGGGGATTGGAGCAACCCGATCACTTCTCCCAACAATTCTTCCTTGCTCTTCAGCTTGATCAGGACGTCGATCTGGTCGTCGCCGGCGAAAATCGCCGAGTCGATATACGCGCCTTTAAGCTGGGGCCTTTCTGTGGAAGCGCGAAACTCCTTGAGCATTTTGGCGGGGAGGTTGGCTGTTTCCGAGAAAAGCACCACCGTAGGGCCATGCAGCAGATCCAGTACCTGGTTGTAGTTTTTATCTGCTGGAGCGTCTTCCAGAGCTTTTTTGATCAGGGTGTTTTTGACCATTTGGACCCCGATGCCTTTTTCAAAGCAAACCCTTCTGAATTTATTTGTTTCGGCTACCGTCATGGACGTCGTGTCCGTGAGGTAGAAGAACGCGTTGTTAGCAAACTGCTCCTTCAGCGCCTCGATAGTAGCCGTTTTTTCAGCCTTGTTCATCGCATTTCAGATTTTAAACATTAACGAACTACTTTCGGATCTACCTTGATACCCGGACTCATTGTCGCGGCAATGGTGATCGTTTTAAAATAGACGCCTTTAGCGGTAGAAGGTTTCATGCGCTGGAGCGTGTGAAGCACCTCGTTTGCGTTGTCAACCAGCTTTTCCGGGCTGAAGGAAACGCGGCCAATGGAGGTGTGTACAATACCGTATTTGTCGACGCGGAAGGAGATTTTTCCCTTTTTCACTTCGCTTACGGCGCCTCCGATATCCGTGGTAACAGTGCCGGTTTTTGGGTTGGGCATCAGGTTGCGCGGGCCAAGTACCCGGCCCAGACGGCCTACCTGGGCCATAACCTGCGGCATAGCGATCGCCACATCGAAATCGGTCCAGCCATCCTGGATCTTTTGCATCAGGTCATCGAGACCAACGTAGTCGGCGCCTGCAGCTTTGGCTTCTTCCGCCTTATCCGGAGTACAGAAGACCACCACGCGCTTGGTCTTTCCTGTTCCGTGGGGCAAACCAACGGTGCCACGGAGGGCCTGATCAGGTTTCCTCGGATCCACGCCCAAGCGGATATGAATATCCACTGAAGCGTCAAATTTGGTCAGGCTCACTTCCTTGACCAAAGGCATGGCCTCTTCCAGGGTGTAAAACTTGAACCGGTCTACCTTTGGGTTGGCAGCGGCTCTTTTTTTACCTAATTTTGTTGACATATCAAATAGTTTGAGGTGGTAACGTCCGGCCGCCAATGGGCCAAACTCCCTGCTTAAAAAATACGATTCTAGTTGTCAGAGCTGCTTTCCCCGTTAGCCCAGGGCGCTGCGCCTTCAATGGTAATGCCCATGCTGCGCGCCGTACCTGCAATCATTTTCATTGCGGACTCGACGGTAAAGCAATTGAGGTCGGGCATTTTATCTTCCGCAATAGCGCGGACCTGATCCCAGGTAACTTTACCCACCTTTTTACGGTTCGGCTCGGCGGAACCCGATTTCACCTTCGCCGCTTCGAGCAACTGAATGGCTGCGGGCGGCGTTTTGATAACGAATTCAAAGGATTTATCCTTGTATACCGAGATCACGACAGGGAGGATCTTGCCCATCTTGTCCTGGGTTACGGCGTTAAACCGCTTGCAGAACTCCATGATGTTCACCCCTTTGGAACCCAAAGCCGGGCCGATAGGAGGCGCAGGGTTGGCCTGGCCGCCTTTTACCTGAAGTTTGATATAAACATCTACTTCTTTTGCCATGTTACATTTTGGATTTAACCTTGCCTGGCCAGGGGACTTTGGGGAAGCGAATCAACCGGCATGGACCGGCCGAACAAAAGCCACTGAACACGCTTCAACAATTTATCGTTAGGACGCTTTTTCTACCTGCATGAAGTTGAGCTCCACCTCCGTGCCACGCCCGAAGATCTTGACGATCACCTTCAATTTTTTCTTTTCTTCGTTCACTTCCTGGATATCGCCAATGAACTCGGTGAACGGCCCGTCGATGATCTTTACGGTCTCCCCTACGATGAAGGGCTCGATCAGGGACTCGGCGGCTTCCTGGGTTTCGTCTACCTTACCGAGCAAACGGTTGGCATCCGATTCCTTCATAGGCGTAGGCGTGTTTTTACCCAGAAAATGAATGACATTGGGAATATTGGCAATTTCCTGGATCACTTCGCCGGAAAGTTTGTTGGGAATCGCTTCCAGGAGGATATAACCGGGCAGGATATTCCGTTCGGAAATCACTTTCTTACCGGAGCGAATTTTGTACACCTTTTCCGTAGGAACGAGTACTTGAAAAATAAAATCGCCCCAATTATTGAGTTGAATTTCCTTCTCAATCCGTTCTTTGATCTTGCGTTCTTTCCCGCTGATCACCCGCAAAGAATACCACCGCTTTTCCTCCGACATGACGCCTACCTCTCCTGGTTAAGTTAAATCCCGTAGATCAGATTCAGGCCCGTTTTGGAAATAACATCCATGACAAACACCAGCAAAGCAAAGAGCATCGAAGCGACAATGACTACGATGGTACTGCTCTGAAGGTTGGCCCAGTTGGGCCAGGTCACCTTAGTGATCAATTCGTTATAGCTTTCGACGACGTACTTTTTGATGCTTTCCATAATTGGATCAAATGCGTCAACAACTCATTTTGTGGCACGGGCAGAAGGACTCGAACCCTCAGCCTACGGTTTTGGAGACCGTCGCTCTACCACTTGAGCTATGCCCGTTTAAAGAATGGTAGAGGATGTCCCAAAAATCATTAGAGACACCCTCTACGGGAAATTCCATATATCCAGGAGCCCTGAAGAGGGCTCCGCGATTAATCGAGAATTTCAGTTACCTGGCCGGCGCCTACGGTGCGGCCACCTTCGCGGATAGCGAAGCGGAGACCTTTTTCCATAGCAATGGGGCTCAGGAGGTTAACCTCCATGGAGACGTTATCCCCAGGCATAACCATTTCTACGCCGCCGGGCAGCATACAGTCGCCGGTAACGTCGGTCGTACGGAAGTAGAACTGCGGGCGGTAGCCGTTGAAGAACGGCGTGTGACGGCCGCCTTCTTCCTTGCTCAGTACGTAAACCTCGCACTTGAACTTCATGTGCGGCTTCACGGAGTTGGGCGCGCAGATAACCATACCGCGACGGATTTGCGTCTTTTCAATACCGCGCAGCAAAATACCTGCGTTATCGCCAGCTTCCCCACGGTCGAGCAGTTTGCGGAACATTTCCACCCCCGTAACCGTAGAAGTCAGCGGCTTTTCGCCCGGTTTCATCATACCGACGATCTCAACAGAATCGCCAACATTGATCACACCGCGCTCAATACGGCCGGTTGCAACCGTACCACGTCCGGTGATGGAGAATACGTCTTCGACAGGCATCAGGAAGGGCTTATCGACCAGACGAACCGGCTCGGGAATCTCGTTGTCCACAGCATCCATCAGATCGTGGATCGCCTGAACATACTTTGCATCGCCTTCGAGGGCTTTCAGCGCAGATCCCTTGATCACGCTGGCGTTGTCGCCGTCGAACTGATAGGTGTCCAGAAGTTCGCGAACTTCCATTTCCACCAGTTCCAACATTTCCTCATCTTCGACGAGGTCTACTTTGTTCATGAAGACCACAATACGAGGAACGCCTACCTGGCGGGCCAGAAGGATGTGCTCGCGGGTTTGAGGCATCGGGCCATCGGTAGCGGCTACTACGAGGATAGCGCCATCCATCTGAGCGGCACCCGTAACCATGTTCTTCACGTAGTCGGCGTGGCCGGGACAGTCTACGTGCGCATAGTGACGCTTCTGCGTTTGATATTCAACGTGCGCGGTATTGATCGTAATACCACGCTCTTTTTCTTCAGGAGCGGCGTCGATCGAGTCGTAATCGCGCTTTTCAGCGAGGCCGGCCTCAGCCAAAACCATCGTGATCGCAGCAGTCAGCGTCGTCTTACCGTGGTCAACGTGACCGATGGTGCCGATGTTTACGTGAGGTTTTGTCCGTTCAAATTTTCCCTTAGCCATCGTATAGAATTTTGGATATGAAGTTAGTGATCAAAAAACAGCCCAAAATACCTGGAGCCAATGAGGGGGATTGAACCCCTGACCCCTTCCTTACCATGGAAGTGCTCTACCCCTGAGCTACATTGGCAATACGCGGCGGCGTTTCCGCTCCCGCAAAAAAAATGAGCGGGCGACGAGACTCGAACCCGCGACCCTCAGCTTGGAAGGCTGATGCTCTACCAACTGAGCTACACCCGCTAATATAAATGCACCGGCGGATTCGCTAGCCTGAGCTTGCCAACCGACGCCTGCGCATTTAAAATGTGGGGGTTGTTGGATTCGAACCCACTCAGCTAAAAGCACCAGATTTACAGTCTGGCCCGGCTCTCCCACTCCGGCGAACCCCCAGGTATGTCAACGCACTCCGGTAAAAAACCGGCGTGTTTTAAAGCATCCGTTCTTGCACATCCCGACTGCCAGCCACCCGGTAACTATGGAGCCAGCAGAGGGACTCGAACCCCCGACCAGCTGATTACAAATCAGCTGCTCTACCAACTGAGCTATGCTGGCTGCTTTGTGGCTCGGAGGCGCGTTTCGCAGAACCCGGTTTTGCTTCAAAAAACGCTTTTTGAGATCATTTTCTCAAAGCGATTGCAAAGATAGGCCCTTTGGCGATAACTGCAAAAAAAAGTTTAGAGAATATGCAATTTTTTCAATCGTGGAGGCAAAGGTACCCAATTAGGGCAAAAAAACCTAGCGATCTGAAGGACAAAACAAACGGGGCCGGGAATTCGTTCCCGGCCCCGCCCGTCGCAGCCTTATTATTCTATGGCTGGGGCAACCTGCCTGCCGCCCCGGATGCAAGCCTATGGCCTCATTTTCTCTTTATATCGTTGAATCTGGCGTTTAAGGGAATCTAACGCTTCGTCTACAGACGCTTCAAAGGTTTTACTCACGGAAGTGGCCAGAAGGGTCTCTCCAGGAACATTGAGCCGCACTTCCACGACCTTGTCCCTCACCTGTCCGGAATTTTCCAGTTTCAACACGACGCGGGCATTGATGATGCGATCGAAAAAAACCTCCATTTTGCCCAACTTTTTTTCAATGAAATCGAGCAGCTTTTGGTCGGCTTTGAATTGAACCGCTTCGGTGTACACTCTCATAGAAACAATTTTTGTAGCGTGAACAAATGTATTTTTTGACGGTGGACGGTGGACGGTGGACGGAGACGTCTCCCGTCCACCGTCTACCGTTTACCGTCTATCATCCATCTTTGCTTTTGGATGCGCCTGCTGGTAAATAGCCCGCAGGCGTTCCATGGTATGGTGCGTATATATCTGTGTTGCCGCCAGGTTGGCATGGCCCAGCAGCATTTTAATGGCGTTGAGGTCGGCGCCGTGGTCGGCCAGGTGGGTGGCAAACGTATGGCGCAAGACGTGGGGGCTGCGGCGCTCGGCGGCAGGGATAAGCGCCAGATACCGGCGCACCAGGTTGTACAGGAATTTGGGATACATTGGCAGCCCTTTGCCGGTAAGCAAAAGCGCCCCGTCGCCGGCATCGGGAAACTCCTGATTCCGAACGCTTGCATACCTTGCGATCAGATGGCCAAGCCCGGCGCTGATCGGCACGATGCGTTCCTTGTTTCCCTTGCCCAGAATACGAAGTTGCAACTGGTCCAGGTCGACAGCCGAAACCGGCAACTGAATAAGCTCTGCCCTCCGCATTCCTGTCCCGTAAAGCAACGCCAGAGCCAACCGGTCGCGCAGGCTGGAAAAATCGCTCCCCTGCAGGGTTTGGTCCATCAGCAAAAGCATATCCTTTTCAGGAACTACCGAGGGAAGGTGCTTGCCGGTTTTGGGCGTATGCAGTGCCTGCAGTGGATTGTGCTGTACCAGGCCTTGGCGGCGAAGGAAGCGGAAATACGATTTTAATGCCGAAACTTTCCTGCGGATAGATTGGGGAGTCAGCCCTTCCTGTACGAGTTCGACGACCCAGGACCGGACGTGGAAGGGCCCTAAATCTTTCATGTCTACGCCGTCATAAGCTTTATTCAGGAAGGCATGGAATTGCTCCAGGTCAATGCGGTAAGCCGCAACGGTATGAGGAGAAAATCGCTTTTCGAAGTGCAGGTATTGCAAAAAACGGTCGATGTTCATGCACGTTATGTTCTTTCAGCGCCCGGCCGGGGGTACCGCACGCCCATCGTTCTCAACGGATCTTGTTCTTCATGGGTTAATTTAGGATTTTTTTTTTAAAGAGGCAAGTTAAAAATGTAGCGAGGTGGCGAAGTAACGAGGTAACGAGGTAACGGGGTAACGGGGTAACGGAGTAACGGGGTAACGGAGTAACGGGGTGGCGGGGTAACGATGGGGCATGCAGGTAGAGACGCAAGATGTTGCGTCTGAATACTACAAATGCGGGGCGAACCTCTATCCCGCCACCGTTTCACAGAAAAAGCGCGTCAGTTTGAATCAAAAGATCCAGGGAAGATTCTGCAACAGGAAAAAAAAAACTGCCTTGACAAGGACAATCCCTTGCCAAGGCAGTTTTCAAAGATCACAGACGCGCGCTATTGGAAGGACCAGACAGCTACGTCCATCAGCATTACCACGACACCAATCGTCAGAATCAATACCCTGGGTTCTGCTGAGCAGCCAGAATGGGATTCGTATTCAACTCAGCCGTCGGGAGCGGCCAGATGAATCGATAATCGTCGTAAGGAATTGCAGCCAGAGTAGCTGCGGCGCCAATATAATTGCCATTAGCGTCGTAGTCTTTCCCGGGGGACCAACTGGCAAAAGTGGTGTTGTTGTAACGTACTTTTTTAGGAATACCTCCAGTGGAGAAATCCGGATCTAATGCAAGCCGGTGGATATCAGCCCATCGCCTGCCTTCTCCAAGAAACTCAATCCTGCGTTCGTTCAGGATTGCTTTCGTCAAAGCTTTGGCATCTGTAAAGCTAGCCTCGGTATATTGTTTGGCCACATCCGTTACGGCGCGGTTTCTCACCTGATTTAACAAAGCAAGGGCTTCTGACGTTTTTCCCTGACGTGACTGGGCTTCTGCAACGTTCAGCAATACCTCCGCATAACGCAGGATTGGGTTCCAATCATCCTGTGTAGTGATATTGCGGTACTTGTGAGAAAACCAGGCGCGGCCATTGTTTTTGGCCAGTTGGGTACGGCGCAAATCGTTTGCGTCCCAGAAAGGCGCATTCCAGATAATCGGGCTAATTGCGACCAAAGCACGCCCCGGAGCTACGCTATACATAACAGGGAGAGCGCCGTTAACGCCCGCATTGTCTGCTTGAGAATTTTCAACGGAAAAAATGGATTCCGTATTTGAGGTATACCCGGCAAATGGCCCTTCCGGAGTAGCGGTCAGTTTGTAGGTAGCCTTGCTAATGAGCTTATTACCTTCCGTTACCACGTTTGCCCAGTCTCCGATGTGGAGATAAAGGCGAGACTTAAGGGCAATTGCAGCCCCTTGCGTCACCCGGGAAATTTGCTGGGACCCCGAACGTTTTTCAGGTAGGTTTTGCTCAGCAAAATTCAAATCGGCGAACATCAGGTCGTAGCACTCCTTTACTGTATTGCGCGGTTTTGCAACTGCTTCATTTAAATTGTCGGTAGTATTAACAGGCGTAGTGCGATAAGGAACGCCCGGATGCGTTGCGCCGGCTGTATGTTTATAAGGCCTGGCGAAATGGATCAACAACTCATGGTGAGCCAACGCCCGAAGGAAACGGGCTTCCCCTTCATAAGTCTTCGCTTGGGCATCGGTGATTATTCCTTTGGTCGCGGCATTCTGCACTCCCTCGATCACAATATTTGCGCGGTTGATCAATGAATACAAGGTTTGCCAGTGAAAGTCATTATTGGCAGTGGTGGGGTTATAGGTTGCCTCATAGGTAATCGCATAAAACGTAGCAACGTTGAGCATGTCTTCCCCACGGTTGTCTCCTTGTTCTACGTTAGCTGCACCAAAGGGGTAACCGCGAACAGCGCCACCAGCATAAAAACCGCTTTGAGCAGCGTCATATACCCCAACCATAGACAACTCAACCCGTTTTGGCGTATCAAACGCCAATACATCCGTAAGCCTGTCGAAAGGTAACAAATCGGTTGTATCCTTGTCGCACGCAGGAAATAGGCCTGCGATCAGCAAGACGGTTAAAAGGAGAATTGATTTTCTTAATATCATTAATTTGTTCATAACCATTAAGTTTTAAGAATTAGAAACCAAGGTTCAAACCAAACGTGAATACGCGTTGCTGTGGGTTTCCGTTAAAGTCCACGCCGAACCCATTGGTATTCGTTTCCGGATCAAGGCCATTATAGCCGGTTATCGTGAGGAAGTTCTGAGCCTGGATATATAGGCGCAGCCGGTCAATAGTAAGTTTGCGGATCAAAGTCTTTGGAAGAGTATAACCCAAAGAAAGATTACCTAAACGGACAAAGTCGCCTTTTTCAACGAAGCGGGTGGTATTCGCAACGTTAACCCTGGCTTGCTGGTTGAGTACCAGTTTCGGAGTCTTACCGTCTCCTGTATTTTGAGCGCTTTGCCAACGGCCAAGGATGGATTTTCCGTTATTGTTAAAACTTTGTTCTACAAGGTCTACCTCTGTCCGGTTTACGATCATGTTCCCTCCGGAGAAGCGGATGAAGATATTGGCATCAAAATTCCCAAATGTGAGGTTATTGTCAAAACCGCCAAACCATTTAGGCAGCGCACTACCTAAAATTTTGCGGTCAGTAGTTTGAGATAAGGTAGTGACCTCTCCCCGAACTCCCGGGTTGTTTGGATCAAATTTATAGTATTGACCGTTGCTGATTTCCTGCTCTACAGGAGTGCCGTCGATTTTGTAATAAACCGGGTTGCCATTGGCAGGGTTGACGCCGTAGTACTCAAATCCATAAATTGCGTTGATGGATTCGCCAACCCGAATGATGTTAAATTCACCAGTAATATCCTGATTATTAACCAATTCCTTCACTTCGTTGTTTTGGGTAGAGAAGTTAAGGTTCGAGCTCCATCGGAATTTACCGGTATTTACTACTACAGCATCCAGAGTTACCTCGATCCCATCATTCGTCACGCGCCCAATATTTTGACTGATGCTGTTTCCGGGAATACCAACAGACGGGGCAGTCGGCGCCTGTAAGATGATATCGTCGTTGTCCTGATACCAGTAGGCTACAGAAACGTTGATCCGGTTATCCAAAAGTCCAATATCCAAACCCGCATCAAATTTCTTCTGAGCCTCCCATTTCAACTGGTCATTGCCAAAGTTGCTATATGCGATCCCGTTTTGGGAGCCATACTGGGCGGAGCTATAAGAACCGATGTAAGGATAGTTGCCAATTGCCGTATTACCTACTTCGGCAAAAGAGCCGCGAATTCTCAGGTCGGAAATTACGCTTTTAAATCCTCCCCAGAAAGGTTCTTCGGAAACCCTCCACGCGAACGAACCGCCGGGGAAATAACCTACCCGATTTGCTTCCGGCAATGCCGACAAAGCATCCCGGCGAATAGAAGCGCTTAGGTAATATTTATTGGCGAAGTTGTAATTGACACGTCCTAAGTAAGAAGCAATCCCGTTTTCGGAAATCCCCCCTGCAGAAGTTTGGTTGGCGAACGTACCGCTTACGATGTTTTCCTGGAAGTACAGGTCGGAAATGTCCGTTACCGTAGTTTGGAAGAACGTGGAACGCTGTTTTTGGTATTCCTGAACAAGGGTTACCCCAACATTGTGGTTTTCACCAAACTTGTTGTTATAATTCAGGATATTTTGCCAGTTCCAACGGGTAAACGGAGAATACGCCTGAGAAATCCTCCCATTTGCGGAGAATCCATCTCCGTGCCGCGGATCCTGCCAAAGCAAATCATCCACATAGCTTCCATCTACACCAAGCTGGGTGCGGAAGGTTAACCCTTTTGCCAGGTTCACATCGGCAAAAACATTGCCCAGTAAACGCCAGGTGAAGGATTCCCTCCGGTCATTATCGATCACGAATCGAATATTGGGAATACCGTTGGCGATTTCGATTGTGTTGGCGCCGCGGCCCAGGGTTCTAGGATTGGCATCATCGATGTTGTAACCGGTTGGGTCATTGGGGTCATAAACTGCAACGTTAGGGAACATCCGCATGGCGCCAAAGGTGTTACCGGAAAGGTTGTTCGAACCAGTAAGCAACCCATAGTTGGATTGGCGGGTAACACCGCTGTTAAATCCAATCTTCAGCCAATTGTTAACTTTTTGATCCAGGTTGGCACGAAACGTATACCTGTCCAAGCTGTTTCCAACAGCCACCCCTTCCTGGTTGCTAAACCCAAGAGAAAAGTAATACTTAGTTGCTTCCGTCCCGCCGTTTACCGAGAACACGTGGTTTTGCTGAAGGGCATCCCGAAAGACGACGTCCATCCAGTCCGTTTGCACGATATTCCCATCCGCATCGCGCTGGAGCACGGCGATATCCGAAGTGCCCCCTGCATTTTTGTTCTTTTCGTTTTGAATGAGAACAAATTCTTCTGCATCTAACAAATCGAACAGGTTCGTGGCCTGGGCCATACCCAAATAAGCGTCGTAATTGAATTTGGCCTTGCCTTGGCTGCCTTTCTTGGTAGTTATCAAGATGACCCCATTAGAAGCCCTTGAGCCATAAATAGCCGTGGCAGCGCCGTCCTTTAATATTTCAAAGGAAGCGATATCGGCAGGGTTAATATCCCCCAAAGCATTCACAGGAGTAAAACCGCCCCGGTCGCCACTAAGAATAGGCACCCCGTCCACTACGATCAGCGGGCCTGTGCCGGAGGAAATGGAGTTCACCCCACGGATGCGGATTTGAGGCGGAGCGCCCAATATACCGCTCGGAGGAGTGATCTGTACCCCGGCAGCCCGACCGGCAAGTTGCTGGTCAAAAGCAGGTGTTGCCAAGTTAGAAATGGCGTCCCCCTTCACCTGGGAAATCGATCCCGTTACGTCTCGTTTTTGTTGGGTGCCATAACCTACCACCACTATTTCTTCCAGACCAATCGCCGCCTCTTGAAGAGTAATGGAATACTGATTACTTGCGGTAATCTCAACTTCCTGAGTTTCATACCCGGTATAGCTCACCTCCAGCGCAGTAGCGCCCGCCGGCAGTTCCAGGGTAAACGCGCCATCGATATCGGTAACCGTACCGACGGAGGTCCCTTTAACCAACACGTTCGCGCCGATCAGGGGCTCCCCGTCGGCTCCAGACACCACCCCTCTGATCGTACGCTGCGCCAGAACGGCCGCCGATGAAAAGAGGATTAATGTCAATACTACCCAAAGTTTTTTCATAACATCAGTTTTATTTGAATGAATGAAATAAATAATAATAGCCAAAACCATGTTTTGACCTTGATAATGCAATCCGCGCATTATCCGGGCGACAAAAAGGGAAAAAAGACCTCAGGTAATTTTAGGTGTCGAAACAGCACTGCCAAGGGCTTGAGCAACCCTCCTTTGCAGAACGTTTCAGACCTGGGTTTCGCTGTCGGAAAACCCAATAAATTCAAGGGAAAAATACGAAAAAATCAGAGATTCGAAAAAATTATCTTACCGGTTCCCGCATGGCCGGAGTGGCATGTAGTTTGAGGGATTGAAGCTGCTCGTATACGGAAATGGAGGCCGGTTCTTTACCTCTTTGTTCGAGGCAGGCGCCTCTCCAAGATGGTGGGCACGAGGGAGGCGCCTCGCGTCAGTTGACATTCGGAAAAATTATCTTATCGGTTCCCGCATGGCGGGAATGGCGTGGGGCTGGAGGGATTGAAGCTGATTTTCATCAACGGTTAAGACGCCGAGCGTTTCGCCCAACACATCAAATACCTCCACCACGTAGCCGTTTCCGTGAAATTCATTCGCAGGAAGATAGTCGACTATAGTGACCAGATCGCCCGCTTTCAATTGGAAGTCAGGTATGTCTTCCAGCAAAGCTACTCTGGAAAATAACGCATATTTCATTTTTCGGACTTTATTGAACCGGAACCAAGGTAATAAACCGGGGCGCCTCTGCCCCGTGTTCCCATAACCAAATGGTTTTCACCTTCAAATTGCGCAAATTTCCTTTAATTTCAAAGAATTGACCATACTTATTCCGTTGGCCAAGATCCGCTGGGTGGCGCAAAAGTGCTCTAAGATCATGCTCCAAATCAAGCCAGTTATCTAAAGAATACCCCCCAAGCGCTAAAAATTTGGACTTATCGTTCGTTTTGTTTGGCTTCAAAAGGTATCCAATGATTTTTTCTGAAGAGATGATGCTGTTCTGGGGTAATTTCATCAATAAGCGCAAGGATTGGGAAGATAATCGAATAGGATTCAATCGCGTTTTCAGTTGGCCGGCGCCACTGGTATTCCAGAGGCGCCGGCCCTCTTTCACCACTTATCCATCAATAACCGCTATTCTGTTGCAGGTTAGAGTTGGCGTCCATTTCCCGCTGCGGGATCGGGAACACCAGCTTATCTGCGTTGTACGCCAGGGTTCCCACCGACTGTTTCAGGCGCTTCATGTCGTGGATCTTAAATCCTTCGTGGGCGAGTTCGAGCCTGCGCTCCAGGAGGATAAGGTCCAGCGTTACGCTGGTAGCTGCCGGGAGGCCTGCCCGGGTATGCACCTTGTTGTAATCCGCGAGTGGCGTTGCGCCGGTAGCCGTGCCGAGGCGTTGGTTGCACTCTGCCCGGATAAGGTACATTTCCGCCAGACGGATAATCCCGACATTGCCAAACAGGTTGTTCCATTTGCCGGAACGGATAGCGCCGTTGCCTTCAAAGAAGAACTTCAAACGGTCATCGGCGGGATCATAGAGGCTCAGGTGGCCTTCCAGAATCTCGATATCGCCGTCGCGGCCCCCGAATTCGGGAATAGAGAAAAACGTATTCATGTTGTTGACTCCGTCCTGGGTAGTCACCTGGATGGCGAAAATATCTTCGCTGGAATTCTCATCCCGGTTAAACACGTTGGCGTAATCTGTCAGGAGTTGGAAATCGCCCGACTCGATCACCCGGTTGGCCGCGTCCCGCGCTTTGGCGTAATCCCCCTGCTGGAGATATACCCTGGCAAGGAGGCCGGCTGCGGCGCCTTTGTTAGCCCGCCATTCATTTTCGCTCGGAAGCAGGCTTTCCGCTTTGGTCAAATCCTGGATGATCTGCGCGTACACCTCTGCAACGGTTTTGCGCGGCAGATTGGATTCTTCCGAAATGCCGCGGGTTGGGGTCAGCACCAAGGGAACCCCCAGTTGCGCATTTGCCTGCCCGGCTTCGTATGGTTTGCCGAAAAAGCGCACCAACTCAAAGTAGCAGATCGCCCGGATAAACAGGGCTTCTCCTTCCACGCTGGCTTTGTCGTCTTCCGCCACGACATCCAGTCCGGTGAGTACGTTATTCGCCCGGTTGATGGCGGTGTAAGAATCCAGCCACAACTCCTGGGCATCCAGGTTGCCAATGGTCATTTGCTTGTTGGCGATTTCCCGGGGGCCGGCAAACGTGCCTACCCAAGCGATTTCGCCGTCGCCGCCGAGCAGCTCCGAATTCCGCTGAGCATTGCCCCCAAGCACATCGCCGTTCCCGAGGCCGTCGTAAGCGCCGGTCAGAACGGCTTTGACGTTGTTATCGCTATCCAGCGCGAGGTCTTCGCTAATGCTCTGGTAAGGCTCCAGATTGAGTTCCTCGTCGCAGGCGCTAAAGCCCAACGCTGCTACGACAAGAAAAATATACAACAGATAATTTTTCATTTTTTATGTTTTTTAAAAGTAAACGAAAGGATCAAAGACCAGATATCCATCCAATTTGAACGGTTGGACTTTGAACCTTTGAACTTTTTTTTGATCAGAATCCTATATTCAACCCGAACGTAATCGTTTTGGGCTGTGGCGCCGCGTAGAAGTCGATCCCCGAAGCGATGTTGTCCACAAAGTCGTCGGAAGAAACCTCGGGATCCCAGCCTTCGTATTTGGTGAACGTCAGGAGGTTCTGACCAAGAAGGTAAAGCCGTAAGCGGGAAAGCCCGGCTTTACGGATGACCGATTGCGGGAACTCATACCCGAAGTTCAGGGTGCGCAGACGGACGTAGGAACCATCCGTGATGTAGCGGCTGCTTCTGTCCTGGTCGCCGTTGCTGTATCCGAGGCGCGGCTCGGGAATATCGGTGACGTCGCCGGGCTTGTCCCAGTAGCGCATCTGATCTCTGGTCTGGTTGTCAAACCAGCAGGCATTACAGGACATGTACCGGCCAGCTGAGTTGTGGATCTCGTTGCCAAAAACGCCCTGGAAGGTAAAGTCGAGTGAGAATCCTTTGAACGTGAAGGTGTTCGTTACCCCGGCGATCACATCCGGGATAGGGCTTCCCAGCACGACAAATTCGGCTTCGTTGAAATCGCTCGTGGTCTCGCGCTCGCGTCCTTCGGCGTTGACATACCAAATCGCGTCGCCATTTGCGGGGTCAACCCCTGCATACTCGGCGCCGTAAAACACGCCGATCGGTTCGCCTACTTTGACGACGTTGATATCCGGGTTGATGATATCCTGGCCTTCGGCGAGGGCGACCACCTTGTTTTTATTCATAGCTACGTTCAGGCTGGTATTCCACTTGAAAGCGCCCACGAGATTGTTGGTGTTCAATACCACCTCAACGCCCTTGTTCTGGATTTCCCCCACGTTTTGAGTCTGGGTGCGGAAACCGGAAGTGCCCGGAACCGGTACATTGAGCAGAAGGTCGGTGGTGTTTTTGACGTAATAGTCGATTTCCCCGTTCAAACGGTTGTCGAAGAACCCGAAGTCGATCCCGGCATCGATTTGGGCTGTTTTTTCCCACGCGAGGTCTGGGTTGGGAATTTGGGATGGGAACAAGCCCGAAACGCCGTTATACCCTTCGGCGCCGTAAAGCCCCAGGTGGTCAAAGTTGCCGATAGCGGCGTTTCCGGTGACCCCATAGCTTGCCCGCAGTTTTAAGAAGCTCAGCGTGCTGTTATCCTTCAGGAAAGGCTCCTCCGTGAGTACCCAACCTGCAGAAACGGCGGGGAAGAAGCCGTACCGGTTGTTTTTACCAAAACGGGACGATCCGTCTACGCGGCCGCTGACCGTAAGCAGGTACTTGCGGTCAAAATCGTAAGTAGCCCGGCCAAAATAAGAAAGGAAGGTAAATTCGGTAATAGAAGACGAACCAGCGGCAATATCGGCGGCGCTGGCAATGGTCTTCAAGTCGTCGACCGGAAATTCCTGGCCGTCAACCGTGGTGCGGTCGGTCCGGGATTTCTGGAACTCCGTTCCTGCGGTAAGGGAGAGATTGTGCTTGCTGGCGAGTTGTTTGTCGTAGTTGACAAACGCCTTGGAAGTCCAGTTGGCAATCTGGCTGTACAGCGAGGTGCCATAGCCATTGGTGGCATTACCGCCGTCTGTTTTCTTTCCATAAAAGGCGTTGTCGCGCAGGGTGTACACGTCGGCGCCTACTTCCGCGTTAAATAACAACCCTTCCAGGACCTGATAGCGCATATAGCCATTGGCCAGGGTACGGAAGGAGGTGACATCCCTCTGGGCGTCTTCCTGATCGATCAGGCCGTTGTAATAGGTAGTTACCGGGCGGTCGAACAATTGCCCGGGAGCATATCCGCGAATGGTTTCATCGGTATTGTTGCGGGTTGGGGTCAGGGGCGACATCGCCACGAGCTGCAGCGGCGTAGAGAACGCGTTATCCCCGGAAACCTGGTCGGTGAAGGTCCGCGCCAAGCTCATGTTGATCCCAAAGTTGACCTTGTCGGAAGCTTTCTGATCCAAATTGAGGCGGGCGCTCATGCGCTCGAATCCGTTCCCGATCAGAATCCCTTCCTGGTTGCTCCAGGCGGCGCTGGTAAAGAAGCGGGTCCGCTCATTTCCACCAGAAGCAGAGAGGGACGCCTGGGTGGTCATGGCATCCTGAAACGCCTCATCCTGCCAGCTGGTATTGATCAGCTTGTTTTTCCAGTTGTTGGCATCGTAGGCCGAGTGGCGGGTAAAGCGGCCTTCGACATATCCAATGTAATCGTCGATGGCATCCTGCTCATTGTCCCAATACCCGAGGCGATACTCGTATTTCCCGGCGCCGACGGCGGCGCGGTTAAACAACTCCAGGTACTCGTCGGTATTTAGGAATTCGCGTTTGCCCGTCGGGCGGCTGAAGCCGGTTTGGAAATTGGCTTCCACGGAGGTTTTCCCCTGCTTCCCTTTCTTGGTCGTGATCAGCACCACCCCATTCGCAGCCCGGGAGCCGTAAATGGCGCCGGCGGAGGCATCCTTGAGGATTTCGATCGACTCCACGTCGTTGAAGTTCAGGTCGGCCAGCGGGTTGAGCGCGGCGCCGGAATTGTTCTGCGACTCGGTGGTCACCGGTATCCCGTCGATAACGTACAGCGGCTGGTTGCTGGCCGTAATGGAGGATGCGCCCCGGATGCGCACGCGCACGGCGCCGCCAGGCTTACCGTTCACCGCCTCGACAAACACGCCGGAGGTGCGGCCCTGCAGCGCCTGCTCGACGCTGGGCACAGGGAGGTTCTCGATCTTGTCGCCGCCCAGTTTGGCGATGTTGCCGGTCAGAGTGGACTTGATCTGGGTGCCGTACCCGACGACCACGATCTCAGACAATTGGGTAATGGCCTCTTCCAGCGTCGCATCTACGACGTTGCTGGCGCCCAACTCCACTTCTTTCGAAGTATAGCCGGTGTAGCTGAATACCAGGGTCGTCGCCTCGGCAGGAATCTGGAGGGAGTATGTTCCGTCGACGTCCGTCACGGTTCCAACGGTAGTTCCTTTTGCGAACACGCTGGCGCCGATAAGGGGTTCGCCCCCTTCATCCGTTACGGTTCCCGTAATAATCCTCTGGGCCCATGCATTTCCCATAACGGCAAATACAAGCGCAAAGAGGAGGAGCATTTTTCTCATGATCAAAATGTGTTTAGTGAGTGAAATAAATTGCAAAGATTTTCAACAGGAGGCGAATCCCGGCTTCAGGTAAAACAAGTATGGGTGCGATGCAGGCCTTCTATTAACCCCCTCCTTACACTACATGTTTTAGGAGGTATGGAGAGGAAGCAACGCTTTTTAAATCGAGGTAAGTCCAAATTAAAATCGTTGCCCTTTTGGCCTCCCCCTAACCCCCTCCAAAGGAGGGGGAACCAATAGGGGAACAAAACCTTTACCCTTAACTGCATTAATCCAAAGCGGATTCCGACTCCCGAACGAATCCAATTTTAACAAACGGCATGGCGATTTTAGGAAAACGGGAACGCCCTCGGGCGTTTTTTGTATAGTGATAAAGAAGGATCACATCGTCTTTTTGTTATAAAACTCCAGCACGCGGATCAGATCCGCGTCTGTCTTCAGGGAAATTTCGTTGTCGTCTATGAATTTTTCCACTGCGGAGGCGCGTTTCCTCAGCAATTCCAGCAGTTCTTTTTTGTTTTTTGCTTTGAACGGGATCAGGGTCCTTTGGGCGTCTACGTACATATACGCCGGCTGTTTGTAGTAGTAGGCGTTCTTGTCGCCGGAAACCAGGGCTGGGTTGTAATTCGGTTTGCGCAGTTTAAGCTCGGAAAATTTTACCACCTCTACCTCTCCGGAAGAAAGGACCTCCACAAACCCGAACACTTTCTCCGGCACGCCGGCGTATTCCCGCGTGTTGACCAACACGGTCGGCCGCGTGGCGCCCTTGCGCTGGTAGGTTATTTTGCGAATGGCCCGGGGTTCAATCCCTTTGACGAACTCGCCGATGACAAACTCGACGACGTGTTCCCGCAAATCGACCCGAAGATCATACCCCGAAATAGAGTCGGAGGCATTGGGATCATACCCCTTCACCACTTCCGGATAGAAGAACACGGTAGACTTGTGGAAGGCCGAATCGAGATAAATATCTCCGAGAAGTCGCCCGGGCTCCTCTGCAACACCGTACATGATCCGGGTGGAATTGGGGCTGAAGGCACTGTAGTTGAAGTTGTCTTTTGTGCTCTGGACCAGATTTTTTTCTTTTTGCCCCAACAAACTCCAACTTCCCAGCACCATAAAGGCGAGCAGAAAACAGATCTTTAGTTGCATCGTTCCGGAAATAAGCATTCTGGTAAAGTTAATTTTTTTTCATTTATATGCGTCCGGTAACAGGAAACAAATAAAGGAAAGCCCAAAAATAACCTTTACATGACACTTTCAGATTAGCCAGCTTCATTGAAACAACGATCAAGGGAGGATCTCCGCTGCCCATAAGTCGAAAAGCGGGGTTAAACCTTGAACACGCACCCGATGGCTTTGGTGCGCGGCACGGTGATTGGCTTTCCGGCCAGGTAGGCATCCAGGGCGTTTTTGAGGTAGTGCTCCGTCACCACCGTCCGGTATTTGCCCAGGCCGACGAACCAGTCGTTTACGCTGCCCCGGTATTGGACATTGCCCTTGGGGTCGATAAGGAAGATTTCCGGCGTTACATCGGTTTTAAGTTGGCGGATAAGCCGGTGTTTGGGGTCTATGGCCATAGGAAAACGAAGCAGGTATTCATCCAGGAAAGGACGGATCAGGGTGGTGTCCTCCCATTTGGTGTACACGCCTAGAAAAGCTACCTGTGGGTAGGCGTCTGCCAGTTCCTGAAATACGCCGGCCGATTTCTGGCAGATCGGACATTCCGTGCCAATGGTCACAACCACCATGGGTTTGCCTTGGCTCCATTCAGACAAGGCTTTTGTTTTTCCTGTGCCAAATTCCTCCACCGCCGGTTTGGCGAGGTTTATATGCTGGGCAAAAGAGGGAAAACCCAGACACAGGGCTGCCATAAGGAAAACTGTCCGCATCATTTTTCTTTTAAGGCTTGATAAAGGTTCAGGTTTTCGTCCCCTTCCTCGTAGTCTATATATTCGAAGATCAGGTTCATCATTTCGTTGAACGTTCCCCAGCCCGTTGTGGCTGGCCTGGGCGGGAAAAAAGGGTTTCGGGGATTATTGGTCGTGTTGTCGTAAACGGCTTCGGCGTAAACGACCGACCCTTTAGGGAGTTTGACCAGTTGATCGAACTGATAGGTCATTTGCCAATTGAAGTTCCAGTCGTCGATCTTGATCAGGTTGATTACATCGCCTTCAGGCGTGATCGCGAACGAACGGAAACTTTTCCCAAGCAAGTGCATGTGGGGCAGGACGTTGATCAGGGAGAGATCCGCAGGTACCAGGGGCGACCGCATATAGAAGGTGACCACTTCATTAGGTGGAATGTAAAACGGCTGGTTGCTGATCCAGCCTTCGTCCAGAATAAACGTTTTGACCGGGCGCCGTGGCTTTTCTTTTGTCACATAGAGCAAGACCTTCGACTGATCGGTTTCCGGAGTAGTGGTTGGGGAATAGTGCATATTGAGCAAAATATCCGCATTTCGGGGTAGTTTTTTGGCAATGCCGTCAGGGTATAGGGTGGGAAAATTTCCTGGCACCCAGCCGTACCAGAAGTAGCTGGCGAGCATCACGTCCAGGTTGGTGGTGGGCAATACAGTATCACTCACCAGAGCGCCATCGTCGGGGCGGAAAACATGGGTAGTATCCACCATAAGCCGGGCATGGTGAGCGATCTTCAGGTTGCCCGGGCGGAAGTCGATCCCTTTGACATAGAGTTCTTCCTGCGTGTTGCTGGGCATCACAAAGAGGCGAAACTGCTCGGTCCCATTACCGGGGGTGGTGAACGGCTTGTTCATCGGGATGACCAGATCCGGCTTGGGGTAGGTTACTGGCGCTGCAATGGCCAGATCTTTGGGTTCTTTCCCTTTTTTAGCTCCGCCTTTCACCCAGGCGGCGATGGTTTGTATTTCGGCCTCCGTCAGGATGCGCTCGTTGCGGAAGTGCCGGAATTCCGGGTCGGCAAACCAGGGCGGCATGTAGCGGGTTTCCGTCACCATCTGAATAAACGAAGCCCTGCGCTGCACATCCTCATAGGTTTCCAGGGAAAACGGCGCCGCCTCCCCTACCCGGTGGCAAGCAATGCAGTTTTTCTCCAAAATGGGCCGGATATGCTCATAATAGGTAACCTGCCCTTGACTAAACAAGAAAAAAGGGCTGAATAAAAAGAAGGCAATAACCAATGCCTTCCGCGCTTTGATCTTCGACATGCCGTGTTTAGTAGATTCCTTGTTTATAACTTGTAAATCTGCCTCAAAGCTCCGCGCCCCCTGGTTCGAGGCGCCGCCAGCCCTGGTTCGAGGCGCCGCCAGCCCTGGTTCGAGGCTCCGCCTCGGACCCACTCCCCTCGAGGCTCCAGCCTCAACCCTGGTTCGAGGCTCCGCCTCGGACCTACTCCCCTTCGAGGCTCCAGCCTCAACCCTGGTTCGAGGCTCCGCCTCGGACCTACTCCCCTTCGAGGCTCCAGCCTCAACCCTGGTTCGTGGCGCCGCCTCGGACCTACTCCCCTCGAGGCTCCAGCCTCAACCCTGGTTCGTGGCGCCGCCTCGGACCTACTCCCCCTCGAGGCTCCAGCCTCAACCCTGGTTCGTGGCGCCGCCTCGGACCTACTCCCCTTCGAGGCTCCGCCTCAGCCACGTTATAAATAAACCAAAGGCAGCAACTCCACCTCCAAAATCCCTTCCCCCCGAACATAATTACTCGCACTGCTATACACCCAATCCTCCGGGCTGCGCACCCAGCCGGATTTTACCGGATTGAGGTGAATATACTCCAATTTTTGCATTGCTACCAAAGGTGAAAACGCTTCTTTTGGATGACTGCCATGAATCCAGACTTGGTGTTCCTGTGAAGGCTTGTAATGTACTGCATGGTTTCGGAAAAGAGGCAAAATCCAGTCCCTGCTTTCCGGTTCCTGCTTCAATGCTTCGAGTAAAACTTTCGCCGTGTAACTTTTCAGCTCTTTCAGCACCTGTGGAAGCGAATGCTCCGGCTCTGTCCAAGCCAGTAAATGCAAGTGGTTGGTCATGATCACATACCCGTTGATGTGTAACCCTTTTCTTTTTTGACAAAATTGAAGGCTTTCTAAAAGAAGTTCTCTGTACAGAGGTCTGGTAAACAAGTCAATCCACCGCACTACGGTTAGTGTGCAAAAATACAATCCTTCGGGATTTCTGATTTGATACTTTCTGCTCATAAGAGGTTTAGTTTAGTGCAATTTATTTTAATAACAATATAATTGCAACATTTTTTTGGATTTTTTGAAGCTTTGGGAAAAGGCGGGATTGAGGCAGAGCCTCGAAGGAGAGTGGGTCCGAGGCGGAGCCTCGAACCAGGGCTGAGGCGGAGCTTTGAACCAGGGCTGAGGCAGAGCCTCGAGGGAGAGTGGGTCCGAGGCGGAGCTTTGAACCAGGTCTGAGGCAGAGCCTCGAGGGAGAGTGGGTCCGAGGCGGAGCCTCGAACCAGGGCCGGGGCGGAGCCTCGGACCAGGGCCGGGGCGGAGCCTCGGATCGAAACTTTTTTGGACAAGCAAAGTTTGGCGGTTAGACAACAACAGCAAGCTTCCAACGCAAACTGGTTCGAGGCGCTGCCTCAGACCTGGTTCGAGGCTCCGCCTCGGACCCACTCCCCTCGAGGCGCCGCCTCAACCCCAAAAAACAACAAAGGCGCTCCGGAACCCGGAGCGCCTTCGCCCAATATCGTATACAGAGAATTTTTTACTTCACGCCCCAGCTCTGGCTGCAGTTGGCGCCGGGGAACTCCAGGCACACGGAATCCGACCAGGTGTCGAAGTAGCGGCCATCGGCGGTCGTGAACGCCCAGGTGATCTTGAAAAGATCGTTGGTAGTGAAACGGGAGGCAGCGGTACGGCCCGGAGTAGCCGGGTTGCTGAACACGCCCACTTTGCCTTTGCCGTAATCGAACTGCGCGTCCTTGAACAGGTCGTATGCCTGCTGCGGAGTGATCGTGAACGACGTAGGCTTGCGGTTAGCCGGCACGTTGCTGCCTTCGACCAATACCACGCGCTTGGTGCCGTGGTTGGCCGTACGCGGGTTCTTTTCCGGGTCGATATACTTCTCGGAATAGTTAATAAACACCTCGATCTTGGTCACCGTGTTCTTGCTGTCGATGGAGATCCACTGCAGGTCAAACTTGACCCCGGTAGCCATATCGCCTACGGTGTAGTTTTTGGCAGAACCGGCAGCAAAAGCCGCCAAGCCATGAACCGCTGTCTCCGGTTCTACATAAGGATTCAAATCCGGGTCTTCGCAGGAACTGAACGTCGTCAGAATGCCTGCCGCCAGGAAGTAAAAGAAGTATTTTATTTTGTTCATTGTGCGTTCCGTTTTTTAGATTGAAAAGGTTGAGTAGTTGGGTGGCTAAGTGGTTGAGTGGCTAAGTGGCTATTCACACTTATCCACCTAACCACTTAACCACCTACCCACTAATTATTTATCCCAGAAAATCGCATCGCGGTCATAAATAACATCCTTGTACTGGGATGCATTCGGATTCAGCGTCAGCTCTTCCTGCGGATAGGGTAAGCGCAGCGGAAACTTCCGGGGAGCGAAGATCGGGTCCTGAAGCGTATTGGGCAGCCCGGTGCGGCGGAATGCATTGTAGGAATCGATACCGGCGCCCCAGCTGGAGAACCAGAGTTGCTTGAGTACGACGTTTAGTTTTGCCGCATTGGTGGTGGCGCCATCGAAACGGGCCATCCACGTTGCCACATAGGTGTCCGTATTCAACACACGGCCATCGGGCAGCGTAATCGGAGGCGCTACGGCGTTGGCATCCGTTCTGCGGCCAAAGTCAACAACCTTTTTGATGTGATCGCGGATAGCCTTTTCAAACAACGCGCGCGCATCGCCGGCAACGCCAAGAGCGAGGATAGCTTCCAGTTGGTAGTACAACGCATTGACACTGGTGATCATCGGCTGAATCCCTCCTCCAGGCGCCTGATTTGCTTTCGGAACAGCCGTGGAGGTAACATCATAATAGCCTCCCGCAGGGTATACCCCCGGGACCGTGCGCAAGTCGCCGTCGAGCGGAACACCGGAGGGATCTCCCCGGTCGCGGCCAAAAAATCCAGCCATATAAGTCTTTGCTGCAGCAGTATAAGGAATACCTTTGTTGGTATACAACCGCTCTTCAACAACAGGGCTCAAAGGGAAATAACCGATCGAGCAACTTGCCTGAGAGCAAGGGGTTGTATTCCGCTGGGAAGGATCATCCTGATTCAATACCGAACTCTGAATCCGGCGGAAATAGTAAGGTACGCGAGGGTCGCCGTCTTCCAGCATTTCCAGCATGATCTGGTGCAGAATGTAGGTAAATCCGTTCGTGCCGGAAGTATAGGTAGACTGATACCAGGGATGGCGGTTATCTGGCGTAACCACTTTGCTGTAAGAGAAAATGAAATCGTCGGCGTCTGCCGAGATAAGTTTACCTCCGCTAATAAGCGCTTCAATCTCCGATTTGGACTTAGCTGCATCGACCAAACGGGTATTCAGGTACAAGCGCATTTTGAGCGTCCGGCCGAATTTTTCCCAGCGGGAAGCATTCCCTCCGTAGATCACATCGCCGCTAACCGCAACCGGAACACGCGTATTGGTTACGTTCTTGATCCCCTCGTCAATCAATTTAAAACATTCGGCATAAATGGCCTGATCGTCGTCAAACTTCGGATTCTTGATGGCGCCGGTTGGATCGTCGCCTCTCAGGGCTTCGGAGTAAGGAATATCGCCGAAGAAATCCACCATGTTGGAAACGATATACGCTTTCAGCAACTGCGCGATACCCAGATACTGAGGGCTGCCCGTAGCGCCGGAGTTGGTAGTAATAATCCCTTCCAAATCCTTGAGAATGGAGGAATACGCCGTGCGCCAGCGTCCGTTGAACGCACTTTGGCTGATCTGCCAGCTATCAAAACTGGAGATAATGCCCATAAAACCCTGTGAATTATCACTGTAAGCATTGATTTGATAAGCCAATTCCCGCTGTGCGTTGGTGAGCAGCAGGTTTGGCGTGGTGGTCTGAGGGTTGTTGGGGTCGACGTTGATATCCAGGTCGAACATATCCCCGCAACTGCTCAGCGTAAATACCAGGGCAAAAGCCCAAAGCAGTTTGAATTTATATTTCATTGTGAATACGCTTTTTAAAAAATAAAAACGAAAAGTATTTCATTAAGCCGGTCCACACGAGTTATCCCGAATTTTGAAGGCTACCTGTTTGGCCTCCCCCCAACCCTCCAGACGCTGCGGTCAGGACTTATAGCCTCCAAAGGAGGGGGAGCAAAAGCGAAGGTAAAATTCTATACTTTTCCCTTACACTCGCTCACACGGTTCCCCTCCTTCGGAGGGGTTAGGGGAGGCCGCCCACACCCTATGCTGGGCTTGAAGGTTGACTCCTGTTTATGGCTGAAAAACACTTACTTCATAAAAAGTCTTATCGCATTTTCTAACCAACCGGATTTAGAAGGAAACCGACAGGTTCACCCCATAACGGCGGGTAGTTGGATAGCCTCCATATTCAATACCCTGAACGTTGGAGTTAGCGCCTTCAGCCAATACCTCCGGGTCTTGGTTTACGCCTGCCAGAATGTTAGGTGTCCGCCACCAAAGGTTACGGCCGGATACGGAGATCCGGGCAGAGCCGAATGGCGTTTTCGCCAGCAACTTCTTCGGGAAGGAATAGGCCAGGGAAACCTCGCGCAAACGGATCGTGGTCACGTCGTATACGTTGGTTTCATCCGGACCGTAAACCCCAAAACCGTCAGAGAAGTGATAATCGAAAGCGGAAATGGCCGTAGTATTGCGAATATAGTTGCCTTGTTCATCTTTGACGGCTTCAAACGTCTGAGGGCTACCATACACCCCAGGGATAACCCGCAAGGGTTCGCGGTCTTCTGTTTGAGGCAATTGTCCGCGAAGCAGCAACGCGCCTGCCGTAGTCAGGTACATGTCGCCCCCTTGACGCCAATCGATCAGCGCATTCAAGGAGAAGCCTTTAAAGCTGAATTCGTTGATTAACCCCATCAGGAAGTCGGGGTTTGGGTCGCCAATAATTTCAAAAGTTGGCAAACTGATGATTTTACCCAACGTTTTATCAATCAGAATGTCCCCTTCAGCCGTACGGGCAATTTTGGAGCCAAAAATCTGACCATAAGGATTACCGGTACGGTGGATAACTCCCCCTCCCGCATCCGTCAAACCGCCAATGATAATGTCGCCGCCTTCTCCAGCATCAACGATCAACGACCGGATACGGGTAAAGTTTACCGTGGTATTCCATTCAAACCCATTGGACAGTTTAACAGGCACCAGATTCAAGGATACTTCGATCCCCTTGTTTTCGACTTCCCCTGCGTTGACGACGGCAGAGTTAAAGCCGGAAGAGCCCGGAACGTCCGTTGCAGTGATCTGGTCTGTTGAATTACGCTTGAACCAGGTGAAGTCGAGGCCGATCCGGTTGCGCAGGAAGCGCAAGTCGGCGCCAAATTCCAACTCGGTAGTTAATTCATTCACCAGAATGGCATTCCCTAATGTATTACCCAAAGTAGCGCGGTTGAAAATAGAACCGCCCGCAGTAGTAAACGGCGCGCTCAGGAAATAAGGAGTAGCCGTAGAATAGGCAGGCGCTTCATTACCTACCTGGGTCCAGGCAGCGCGAACCTTGGCAAAACCGAGAAGGTTGCTGCTCAGGCCCAAAGCATCCGTCAATACAAATGAAGCGTTCACGCCAGGATAGAAAAAGCTGCGGTTTGCGGCCGGAAGCGTAGACGACCAATCATTACGCGCCGTAAAACCGAGGTACAAATAGTCTTTATACCCCAACTGCAAATCGCCATAAGCGGCATAGAAACGCTGCTTGGTGTTGGTTTCGTTGCTGAGCTGAACAGCGGTTGCGTCCGTATTCAACAGGGTTGACGTAATGACCTGATCGCCGACTACATAACGCGACCGGCGCTCGCGCTGATTCCAGTTAAAACCGCCGATAAGACGGAAATCAATATTTTCATTGATATCTTTGGTGATCGTCGCCAGATAGTTCAGGTCGATTTCGGAGTTGGTGATGTCGTTGGTCCAGACTTCGCCATCCGCATCGGCAACCCCACCCGGGCGCTCGATGCTTTTCTGTCCATCGGAGTAGGTATTGATCCCCCCGCGCGCCATCAGGTTCAGCCAGGGCAGCACGTCGTAGCTCAGCGTCATGTTCCCGTAAACCCGGTTCACGTTGCTGGAGTAACGGTTGTATTTGGTCAGCCAGCGCGGGTCGTCCAAAGCGCGGTAGAACACGTTATCGCCTGTGGTTGGGTTCTCAAACGGATAGGGAATCCCTTCCGGGTTGGTCTCCATCAGGTCGAAGTTCCTCGGAAGGAAGAACAGACGGGTAAAGATCGAACCGTCGGAAGTGCTATAGCTATTACCGCCAAAGATGGAACCAGCCGTAGGAGGCGTTGCCTGGGTAGTATTTACATACGTCACGTTTCCGTTCAACAGAAGGCCGTTGCTCAGTTTGGCGTTACCGCCGAAACTTAACGACGTACGGCCTGCTTCGGAATTCGGCACGATCCCTTCGTTGTTCATGCGGGAAACGACAGCGTTGATAGAAGCTTCGGGGCCGCCGGCGCTGATGTTCAGCGAGTTCTCAAAAAGCTGGCCATCCTGGAAGAACGGCTCCACGATATCATAAGGGCGGTAAGGCACCGGGATAGCACGGAGTACGCTGGGATTACCCGGCGTGGGCTCCATCAACTCGGGAAATACGCTTGGAAAACGAGAGCCTGCAAAACCGCCGGAAACCAGCGGGTGGGGTACGGTGCCTTCCGGATAGCCCGGAGTGATGACTTTGGAGTAGTTGGTGCCGTAGGTAGCGTTCAGCCGGTCGACATGCTCGGCGAAGGGGCTACCCCAGTTGCCGATGAAACCTCCGTTGTACACCTGGTTGGAACCCTGGCCGTACACGTTCTGGTATTCCGGAATACCGGAAATCTGCTCAAGCTGGTAGGAAGAGTTGTAGGTTACTTCCAGGCCTTTGCGCGCATTGCGGGTACCGGTCTTGGTGGTGATCACCACGACGCCGTTGGTAGCGCGGGAGCCGTAAAGGGCAGCCGCAGCGGCGCCTTTGAGGATCGTCATCGACTCGATATTGTTCGGATCGATGTCGAAAGCCCGGCTGGACGTCTGGTTACCAGAAGCCGAGCCCCGGGTGGCGTTGGTGGAGTTGTCGAACGGAACGCCGTCGACGACAAACAGCGGCTGGGTGTTCCCTGTAAGGGAGGAGAACCCGCGGATGTTGATCTTGGTCGACTGGCCCGGGCCGCCGCCTGCGCCGGAAATGGAAACGCCGGGTACTTTACCGGCTACCGCCCGCACCGGGTCGACTTCCGACTTCTGGAGCAGGTCGTCGCCACCGAGGTTGGTCACCGCATAGCCCATGGCTTTGGTGCTGCGCTCGATACCGATGGCCGTTACCAAGACCTCGGAGAGCTGTTCGGCGCTTTCTTCCAGCGTCACGTCGATCACGTTGGAAGCGGAGGTAATCACCTCCTTGGTAATGTAACCGGTGTAGGAGTACACCAGGGTTACTTGGCCGCCCGGAACGTTGATGCTGTACGTCCCGTCGAGGTCGGTAACCGCACCGGTAGAGGTACCCTTCACCAGGATACTGGCGCCGATCAACGGCTCGCCTGCTTCATCCGTCACCGTACCCGTAATGGTTCTCTGGGCCATAGCAGCCACAAAAGAGAACATTACCAGCACGGATGCTAGTAAGTGTTTTTTCATACTAATCCCAAATTTAGATTAAGTGATCAAATCAAGTTGAAGACGAAAATAAATGTTTCTTACAATTCCACAATAACTTTTTCTTAAAAAAATGTTATCGCTGGAATTTTCCTCTTTAACGACGGGCTTTCCCCAAACGCTGCCTGGGAGGCGTTAAGGCGTTGGGGCGTTTAGGCGTGAGGGCAAAGGTTCAAGAGTTCAACTGGCGCGAGGTGGTGAGGTGATTAGCCAAAATTGAAATCATTACTACATCCTGGCCATCTTATAATCCCCCCCAATCCTGGTTCAGACAATAAGCAACAGTGGACGGCAGACGGCGGACGGCGCGCCTAAACGCCTTAACGGCCAACCGGCAGCATTTTGCCCTCGTTTACGGAATCTAATTCCGGGCAATGCCTTCGGATTGAAAATCCGAGCTACATCATGTGCATCCTTTCATCGTGCAAATCACAGTTCAGACGACGCAGCAATGCGCTCAATGGATATTAATACACCCAATCTGAAGATTGAACGGACGCGTAGACTTCAGTCTACGCGCAACAGGGTTCGTTGAACGTTGAACCTTGAACCCTGAACCTTTGAACCTTGAACTCTTGAACCTTTGAACCCTTTCGCCTTATGCCTTACGCCTTAACACCCCTCTCACCGCTTTTCCAGCATTCCCCCCAAGGTCTTGCTGTCGACATTTTTTGCGGCGATCCGGCCGTCGGGGCCAACGGGGAAGTTGAAAGGGATGCTGTCGATCTTGTAGGTGAGGGGAGGTTTCCCCGACCAGCCTTTCAGGTCGGCGACGATGGGCCAGGGGAGCTGCGCGGACTGAAGTAATTACTGCACCCGGCTCAATTCGTTGAACAACATCCCCAGTTTCTGCTCGTCGGGCTTTTTGTTGCCAGGCAGATAGGTTTGGATCAGATCCTGGTATTCCGGATACAGGGCCAGCAGTTCTTTTTTACTCAATTGCTTGAACGAATGAACGCCTTTATCCTCGTCGATCACGAAATAGGTCACGTTGTTTTGGTAGTCCGGCGTATAGTCCCCGTTGAAGTTCCGGGCGTAATCGTTTTTATTCACGGGAACCACTTTCGCTACACGGTGTTTGAGCAACACCGTTTTGAGCATAGGATCTCCCCCTACTACCTGATAGAAGGTTTTGTTCTTGGGGTCAAGGAAGATGCTTTTCACAAACCGGACGGAATCCTGCCCGTTGAAAATAACAAAGGTTTTCACGCTGCTTTCTTCCACAACTACGGTGAGGCCTTCATCGTCTTTCAGGACATACAGATCGTTGTGTTCGTAATCGAAATTGAAGGAATACCCATCCCGGATCAACTCGTCTCCGCGGGAGATGGCCCACCCTTTACCCCATTCACTTAATTCGAAACGGTCTTTGCCGCCAAGCTGGACAAAAACGTCGGTAGCGGTCCTGGGATTCGTGGGAGAATTGGCCGCAATGATAAAGTCGCGGAAAGCCTGTGCTTGCGCGACGGCTGCCGGAACAAACATACTGTTTAATGCTAGGATTAACCACCATTTGCTTTTCATAAGGAGCTTGTTTTGCAGTTGGAAAGAAAAGTACAAAATTGTCCTTTCCTATTCAACTGAACAACAGGTCAAAAATATTTGCTTTGGTAGATATATTTTTTTGATCCGCGTTGGTTCGGGGAATTATTAGTTGCTTTCCCAACCAAAGAAAACAGCTTTTTGCTGCGCCAGGCAAACCGTTCCAAAACATGCTTAAACAAAAAGAACAGGGCTTGGAAGTCTCCAAGCCCTGCAGTATTAACATTTATCAGAAATAAGTTCGATCATGGTCTTGACCCCTTATACTTCATGGTCCAGTCAAAATAGACCCGGATACTCGGAGGAGTCGCAACGGCTGAAGGCTGGTGCATAAAGAATTTCACTTTAATCGTCTTTGTAGCCGGATCGTACTTGTTTTCGCCGCTCGGATCCAGGGAAGCAGAGCGCGTATTCGAGGCTGGCTGGCCGTAATAATTGACAATGGATGTCACTTTATTTGTGGCAGGGTCGAATTCAAAAATAGGGGCAAAACTTCCGTAACCGGATAAAGCAGATCCACTCCGAATCGGGATGAAAAAATCTTCCCAAATATCCGGATCAAATCCTTGAACCGTGCCAGGGCCTAAGGTAATCAGGTCGTAGTTCATCGGGAAATAACCGGTAAGGCTTGCGCTAACGACATCAAGCATAGTCCCCGTAACTTCATACCTTCCATCGTACTTGTTCTTCAGGGCGATCGGGAAGATCATCCTTCTGAAGTTGCTGGCAATGTTTTCGGAACCTGCGTCTTTGATCCGGAAGGCCGCCATGCTCGACTTGGATAAATCCACTTTAGTTGAAAACAGCTTGACCGAAAGTTTGGCTTCGCGCTGTCCGGCAGGAATTACCACCGAAAATGGATTTGGAATTTCAAGCGCGTCTGCATTCAGGGGAACATATTCGGTCCCAAATTTGGCATTGTATTCAGAGATAGCCGCAGGATCCAATTCAAAGGTAACCGTTAGGTCGCGATCCAGCTTGTCTTCCCAGGAAACCCGGGCAATTAAATCCAGGTTAGCCGGAGTAGTTGAAACCTCCAGCGTAAGCGGAGCGATCGCATTGACCGATGGCCAGTTGCCATTGGGGATCGTAATGATCGGCTCAATGGAGGTATAATCCGTAATGGGATCGTCCTCCAAGCAGGAGTTGAAGGACAATGCCAGGAAAGTGAATAATACTATTTTAAATAGGTTTTTCATTCTTAAGCTTTTTTATTCGATTTAATGAATCGATTAGTTCATCCACCAGATCTTGGAAGTAAACTGGCTGATGGTCCCATTGGCTACGACGTTTTCTTCGTTGAGGTCGTATTCGCGTTGGGGATAAAGGAAACGAACGGGAATAATGGGACTGGTACGGGACGTGTTAATGGAAAGCGGCACAGCTGGGTATGCCCCATTTCTGCGGTAATCCGTCCAGGTCTCCAGCGGTAGCGTGCCGTTCATGGCCATATACTTCTGAAACAGCACCACTTTCAGCTTGTCGGTTGCGTCCGTATAGCTCACATTGACGTTGTTCAACTCATCTTCCTGAGCGTACCAGGCATCAAAGGCGGCATCGGCGGCAGATTTACTTTTATCTACATTCAACCAACGGAAGGATTCCTTTACAGCGGCTTTATAAGCAGCTTCTTTATCGCCGGCCAGCCAACCGCGCTGGATGGCTTCTGCCTGAAGGAACATAGACTCCACGGAGGTCATGATCCATGCAGGCATGTCGTATCCTTTGATTAAACCAAAAGAGGAAGCGGTTACCGGGCCTGCTGTGCCAATGCCTCCAATCTGAGAAACATAGTTTCCGCCTTGATACTTGTAGGTCGTGTTGTCGATTGCGCGGCCATACTCATTTCCGCGGTATTGAACGGGCGCAACTGTTGGGAATGGTTCTACCGCTCCAGCGGGAAGAGCCGTTACAACAGGCTTGTAAAAATACCCAAGACGAGGATCTCTATCCCCCTTCAATTCATCCATCGCGAATTTATTCGCACGGTAGAATGTGGTTGCCTGCGTACCGGTCAGGGTAAATCCAAAGTTTGCATAGAACGCATTGGGCTTATCGGCCGTAAATCCAGGTTGAACGGCTGCGTTTTCCCCTGAACCCAGAAAGCCGGAGCCTTGGCTGACGATCTTGGCCATCTCGGCGGTGATGTAGCTTTGCCGGTCGGCGCGCGCAGATTGGTGCATGAGCAGGCGGAGCTTCAGCGTGTTGACGAACTTCATCCACATATCCACGTTTCCGCCAAACATAACGTCCACCGCGTTGGTTGCAGGGGCAATGGTTCCGGCAGTCTTTAACTTTTGAAAAAGAGCCATGGCATTATCCAGTTCCTTCATGGATTCTTCATAAACAAACTTGCCGTCGTCGTATTTCGGACGAACAAATTCCAATCCCTTTAAGGCCTCCGTATAAGGAACGTTGTTGTAAATATCAACCAGCGCAGTAAACCCTTGAGCTTTCATCGTCTTGGCGATCGCTAGATAGAATTCAGTTCCGGTTTCAGCGGCTTTCCGCTCAGCGAATGCGTAATCGTTGAGGTTATCCATGATCCCGTAAAACAACCCCGCGTTAAACGTAGAAGAGATATTGTAGGATTCCTCTTCAGCTCCAGGGGCAAAGTCGCCGCCTGGGCACCAATATCCAAGCCAGAAATTTAACGTACGAAAGCTCGTATTCGAAAATCGGGTTGCCGTATTCAACAACGCCTGAGGAATAACCAAATCGGCAGTAATGTTCCCCTCCACCGCGTTGTTCGGGTCGCTGTTGATATCAAAGAAGTCCTCATTACAGGAACTCAACACCCCGATAAGGAGAACGGTTATTAAAAATTTATTGGATAGTTTCATAATTATCAGAGATTGTCGGATTAGAAAGTTAAGTTAACATTGAAGCCATAAACCCGGGTTGGCGGACTTTGCGACAAGGTCGTCAAACCCACTGCGTTACCCGTGGTGTTGGAGAATTCAGGATCAGTCCACTGGTTAGTTTTCGGACGGAACATCAACAGGTTACGGCCAACCAGGGAGATCGTAGCATCCTTAACAAATCGTCCAACCCCCAGAAGTTTGGTGGGAACTTTATAGCTCAACACGACTTCGCGCAACTTCCAGAAAGCGGCAGAGCTGTAGTAGTTCGTCTGTGCGTCCCGCCACGCGGCTGTTGAGAAGAAAGCGTATTGGGCATCCCTAATAACGATATCCGTGTTGTCGACATACGTCTGGCCCCCGTCGTTGGAGTAAACCGAGTTCGGGAATACGAAGCGCTGACGACCGTTGATGGCGCTGCTTGCCAGCACGCCAGGGAAGTCGGCATCTTGTCCGATCTGGTTAAAGATGTAATTACCCCCGCGGTACTCCGCAACCACTTTCAATCCTAAGTTTTTGAATGTGAAGTCGGTGTTGATCCCGATGATGTGTTTGGGGTTGGTGTTGCCAAAGATCGTGCTAACCGTGTTTGCTTTAGGGAAACCGCTCACCGGATCTACGATGACGCGCCCATCTGAAGTCCGGTTCCAGTCTCTTAGTTTGTGCACAAATGCCGGGTATCCGACGATGGCATAAGAGGTGTTGCCGATGCTCAACTCATCCAGTCCTTCATAAATAGAAAGTACTTCGGACGTGTTGTAGGTATAGTTACCAGAGAGTTCCCAAACAAATCCGCTGGAGGTGCGGATCAACGGGAGCAGCTTGAGGTCGAATTCCCAGCCCCAGTTGTTAAACTCAGCAGCATTGAGTAATGCCGAAGTATAACCAGTAGCGTCGGAAATATTCACCGGAATAACCTGATCGTTGTTGTTCTGGTGGTAGTAGGCTACATCCAGGAGCACATTGTTGTTAAACAGGCCAAGTTCAGCCCCTACTTCCAGCGAATTGACGAGCTCAGGGCGGATCGCAGGGTTGTTGATGCTATTGCTTGCGGTAAAGCCGGGAAGCGATCCGTAGGGGAATCCTCCTGCTTGCGTGAAGGTAGACTCCAGGGCATATACGCCCACGTTTACGTTACCCGTCTGGGCATAGGCGCCTTTCAACTTGACGGAGTTCAACACTTTTCCAGATCCCAAAGATGGGAACATGTCGGTCAGAATCAACGAGGCGCTGGCCCCCGGGTAGAAATAAGAGCGTTCGTTAGCTGGCAGGCGGCTATCCCAGTCGTTGCGACCGGTTAACTCTAAAAATGCAAAATTCTTATAGCCCAAAGTAAAACTCCCGAATACCGAAGTAAGGCGGCTGTTGGAGAAGGTAGATGATGCTCCAGGCTCACCGGTACGGTTGGCCACGTTAAACAAGGTAGGGATAACCAGGTTGCCCCCTGAAACAGCGGATGATTTGGCATAGGTTTCGCGGACCAGGTTGCCGAGCAGCCCTTTCACGTTAAAGTTGCCGAAGTTGTGATCCGCCGTAGCGATCAACTCATTGTTCAACCGGGAAGAAAATTGGTTGCCATCCGCAACAGAGGCTTTCCGGTCTCCGCTGCTTGCGAAATAACGATGGCTGACTGCATAGTCGGAGTAGTCGATAAATCGGTAGAAATTGTGGTAAAAATAAGAACTCAAAGTATATCCCAACCGGTTGGTAATGTTCAACCATTTGGCTGGCTTGAGCCCTACTACGACGTTGCCAAAGAAATCGTCGGAGCGGTTTTCGCTGCGATGGTTGTAAATCCTCTCATAGGGATTAAAATAGTATTCGTTGTAATAGTTGTTGTGGTTCGACCAGTAATCGTTTTGGAAGTCTTTGTACTGGGTAAGGGGAATATGGTTGGGCGAGTTCAAAACGTCCCAATACACGTTAGCCCCCTCAGTGGTAACATCTCTGTTGTCCTGAGCATAGCCGAAATTCAGGCCGGCGTTGAAAATGCCCAGCGTCTTTCCTGCGTTGAGGCGAATGGTCGTCCGGTTGGCTTTGTCCATGGGCATCGTTCCTTTAATGCCCACATTTTGAACGGAGAAAAAGAAATTGGACTTATCGTCCCCTGCATTCACGGAAACATCGTTTTGGATGTTCGATCCAATATCCCAGAATTTATACTTCTCGTCTTCAAGGTAGGTGTATGGAATTTCCTGGATCCTACCGTCTTCTGTTTCCTCCCCAATTTGGACTGTACTTCCGTCGAACTCTGGCCCATAAGACTGGTTCTCAAGCGGGTCGTAGTTGCCGACGCCAAAGATGTTGGTGGAAGAACCGGAACCAAAAAGCTTCTGGAATTCAGGCATAAAGGAAACCTTCTCAAACATGGTGGTGTTCCCAATGGTGATTTGCGGTTTGGCGCCTTCCCCTCCTTTCTTGGTAGAAACGACGATTACCCCGTTTACCCCTTCCGGGCCATAAAGAGCGGCAGCGTTGGCGCCTTTCAGCACGTTGACGCTTTTCACGTCATTGGGGTTGATCGAGTTGATAAAACCAAGCGGCATGGGCGTACCGTCTACGACGAGCAGGGCTTGGTTGTTACCCGTCAGGGAGCGGATACCGCGCAACACGATCCGGGTATCGGAACCTACGCCGTTGTTGACCGTAGAGACGTTCAAACCCGAAACCTTGCCCACCAAGCCGTTTTGCAGCTTGTTCACGCGGGCTTGGGTGAGGTCTTCGCCTTTAATTTGGGCAACAGAAAAGCCGACTTCCCTTGGCTGCTTCTGGATACCCAAAGCCGTCACAATCACCTCCTGGAGCACCTCGCCCTCTTCGAGTTGAATGTCAAAACTGGTCTGATTGCCAAGCGCAATCTCCTGAGACGTGTAACCGGTGTAGCTCACGGTAATTGTGGTTGCTTCGGCAGGCAGGTCTAGGGAGAAGGCGCCATCCAGATCGGTAACCGTACCGACGGTGGTCTTGGTAACCAGAACGCTGGCGCCGATCAGCGGCTCGCCCTTCTGGTCCGTCACTTTCCCGGTAATCGTCCTTTGGGCATAGGAGAACCCCAATGCCCCTAAGACTAGCAGGATGACTAGTGAGAGTTTTTTCATAAAAACCTGTTTTTGTTTGTTAAATAGTTGTATGTGAAAGTGCTTGTCGCATTTTGTTGAGCCTGCCCACCGGCCGTTGTTATATATATTTCAAAAGGCCGGGGCTGATTAATCAATCGTTGGGCCTCCCCCCAACCCCCTCCAAGGAGGGGGAGCAGCAAGAGGTTTAACACGAAAATCTTTTTTCATCTTGCCCTTGCCCACACCGTTCCCCTCCTTCGGAGGGGTTAGGGGAGGCCGCCCACACCCCAAGAGGAGCGTTTGAAATTCGTTCTATCCGATAGCCGGTTTTTCCGCCGGGCGAACGCCGTTCGGCATTTAATCAATGACAAAGTTATTTTTTCTTTACATATCGTCCTCATTCGATGTAAAGAAAAAAAAGAAGTCATGGTCAGAGAATGACTTTTGTCATTGGAGTTAGATGCCGGCCCTCTCCTCACCCCAACTGCCGCAAATACATCTGGATGGTATTCTTCAGTCCATAATATAAGGCGTCGCAGATCAGCGCGTGGCCTATAGAGACTTCCAGCAGCCCGGGAACGTGGTCCTTGTAAAAGCGCAGGTTGTCGAGGTTGAGGTCGTGGCCGGCGTTGATGCCAAGGCCCAGGTCGTTGGCCAGCCGGGCGCAGCGGGCATGGGCTTCCACTGCCGCAGCCGGGTCTGTTAAAAACTGGTGGGCATATTTCCCGGTGTAAAACTCGATCCGGTCGGCCCCTACCGCTTTGGCCCCTTCCACGAAGCGCTCCTCCGGGTCGAGGAATAGCGACACCCGGATGCCTTTGCCGTGCAATCTCCCGGTCACTTCCCTCAGAAAAGCGGCGTGGGCGATGGTGTCCCAGCCCTGGTCGGACGTCAGGGCGTCGGGGCTGTCAGGCACCAGGGTGCACTGGGCCGGTGGATGGGCTAACACCAGATCCAGAAAACGTTCCGTAGGATTGCCCTCGATATTGAATTCGGTGGTCACCAGTTCCCTCAATACCGGCACATCGCTGTAGCGGATATGCCGCTCGTCGGGCCTCGGGTGTACGGTGATGCCCTGGGCGCCAAAGGCTTCACAATCCCGGGCTATCTGGGCCAGATCCGGCAGATTGCCGCCCCGCGAATTCCGGATCAGGGCGACTTTGTTGATGTTTACGCTTAAACGAACCATTTTTTTGAAGTTTCGAAGTAACGGGGTAACGGGGTAACGGGGTAACGGGGTAGCGGGGTAGCGAAGTTGCGATGGGTTAGCAAGTAGAGACGCAAGATATTGCGTCTGAATAACGAAGTAAAGGGGTAACGAAGTAACGGAGTAACGAAGTAACGGGGTAACGAAGTAACGGGGTAACGGGGTAACGAAGTAACGAAGAAATTTAATTGGCAGGGTCGCAATTTCTTGCGTTTGTCAAAAATGTACGAAGTAGCTAAAAAACAAATCATTAACAATAAAATAAATAAAAAAATATGTTTATTAATGACATTTTCAATTATTTATACTTTAATAAATATATTTACGTCGCCTGATTTAGGCCCTGCATGTCTTCCGGACTTGAACCAACGTCGTTACCCAGACGCAAAATCTTGCGTCTCTACCGGCAACCCACATCGTAACTTCGCTACCCAGACGCAAAATCTTGCGTCTCTACTTGCTAACCCATCGCAACTTCGCTACCTCGCTACCTCGCTACCTCGTTACTTCGTTACTTCGCTACCATTTAACTTCGTAACTTCGCAACCTCGTAACTTCGTAACTTATTTGGCAACTTCGCAACTAAAAAAATGGAGCGCAACGAAGTCGATTTTCTGGAACCCTCCGGCCCGGACTGGAAACGGCGGCCGGGCATCATCCTGGCTTTCCTGCTGGCTGGCGTGTTCGTAGGATTGGGCGTAGGGAATACCCTGGCGGCTCTGGCAATTATGCAGTCGGGAGTCGATTTCCAAATGCTGCTTCAGGGGCTGGAGGAAGGCGTCTCCCGGCAAGGGCGGGACGCCATGCGCCTGGCCACGCTGTTAAACCATTTATTTACGTTTACCGCTCCTGCGCTCATCGTCATGATTTGGGCATACCGGGAACAGTGGAGCCAGGAACTCCGGATCAACAAGCCCCCGAACGCGGGACTGCTGGCGTTAGGGCTGCTGTTTTTGCTGCTCAGCTTCCCGGTGGCGCAATACCTGTACTGGTGGAATCTGAAGCTTCCCCTGCCGGAGGCGCTTGACCAAATGGAGCGCTCTGCCAACCAAATGGTTAAAGCGTTTTTGGTGATGGACGACCCCTGGGAACTGGCGTTCAACGTGCTGACTGTCGGCGTCGTTGCAGCCATGGGCGAAGAGTTGGTGTTCCGTGGCGTGGTGCAGCCCAGATTTGGGCAGTTGTTCCGTAACGAGGTGGTCGCCGTCTGGTTTACGGCATTCCTTTTCAGCACGATCCATTTTCAGTTTGCCGGCTTCCTGCCCCGCATGGTCCTGGGGGCGGTACTTGGGTATTTATACCTTTGGACGCGCAACCTGTGGATTCCTTTCATCGCGCATTTTGTCTTCAACGCAATGCAAATTGTGGCCCAATACATTTATGGGGACCTCATGGACCAATTCGATCCCGAAACCATGAAGCAGCCGCATTGGGCTGTTTTTGTCTTTCCGCTGGCGCTGCTTTTGCTCATTGGAAACGAAATTCAAAAACGAAAAAATCCCTGACCAATATGGCCATTGACGGGCTCCGTATCCGGTTCTTTACCTCGGTTGTTTTTGTCCTGGTCATGCTTGCCGGGATCATGTCGGGGAAATACACCTTTATTTTGCTTTTCGGACTTATCCTCGGTTTTTGCCTTTGGGAGTTTTTGGCGGCGGGAGTGGAAGGACACGATCCAAGCCAATGGTGGCTTCGCCGGTTCGGCCTCGCCTTTGGGCTGGTTCCTTACCTGGCCGCAACAGCCTTCCAATTGGGATGGATAGACATCCGGCAATTGGAAATACTCGCCCTCTTGTTGCTTCCCGCGCTTTTTCTGGTGTTTTTGATCGAACTTTTTCAAAATGGCCCCCACCCTTTCCGGTATATCGGGACCGTGTTCACCGGGCTGCTGTATATTGGCATGCCGTTTGTCCTTCTCAGCCTGGCTGCTTTCCAAACAAATGGGGTGTACCAGATGGACCTGGTTCTGGGGATCGTTTTGCTTACGTGGACGAACGATACCGGGGCCTACCTGGTGGGATCCCGGTTAGGCAAAACGCCGTTTTTTCCCCGTATTTCCCCTAAAAAAACCTGGGAAGGGATTATCGGAGCGGGGCTATTATGCCTGGGTATTGCCGTGGCGCTGGGTTTTGTGCTGCCAGCAGTCGCGACCGGCCACTGGCTGGTTTTGTCGATGCTGGTTTTCCTCTTTGGCTCCCTGGGCGACCTCGTCGAGTCGATGTTTAAGCGCAGCCGGCAGATCAAAGATACGGGCAGCCTCCTTCCCGGCCACGGCGGAATGCTCGACCGCTTCGACGGGTTTATTTTCCACCTGCCATTTACGGCGGGGTATGCCTTGATGTGGGTGTATTGAATGGGGTGTAAGGCAAATGGCTTAAGGTTCAAGGTGTAGCTCGGATTTACAATCCGAGAATGTTCTTCGGAATTTTATTCCGAAAAGGAAGAAGGCAGAAAAAAATGAAACAGACAAAATGCTTCCATCCATAATTCCTTACAAAAAAGCGGGCTTGGAATCTGGGAATTCCAAGCCCGCTTTTTTAAGAAGGAATATTAGACTTATTACAACAGGATCATCGCGGGTATAAAATGGCTATTTTTCCCACCAAGCTGACCCGTCGTAACAAGTCTATTATCTCAACAGCCTAATTTCGAATAAAATACTCCGGATAAACCTTTGCCAGCGAATCCACCTCGGCTTTGGATTTCGCATTCCGCACGAGTTCGTCGATTTTCTTCATTTCGGCATTCCTGGCCAGAGTTTTTGCTTTGCCTTCGGAGCCTAATAATGGCGCTAACCCTTTAAGCATCTCTTCAGCCTCGGCAATTTTTTCTGGTGTAAATAAGCTATCGATTTTTAGTTTTTCCTCATCCCATTGGAAGTTTGGAAGATCTTCCGGAGTGAGGTTATATTTTTTCAATAGCCCAATCATCATTTCCTTTCGTTCCTGCGCCTTTGCTTCTTCTGAGGCCTCCTTTTGAGCCACGGTACAAGAAATTGAAGAAACGAATACCATAACGAAATAAAACAGCCTTTTCATGGTTTTGAGGTTTTGTTTATTTAGAAAAAATTAAAAAAATTGGGGAATATAGGTTTTCAAATCCCGGTTAAACAGCAATCAGGGTCCGTGTGAAACCACCTTGTTTCATCAACTCCATCAGTAAATGTAAAACCCAATAAAGCATAATTGAGTGTTGCAAAAAAATGGGCGGAACACCAACCCATAGAACAATATTCAAATTGCGAAAAATCCGAAATTGAGGTAATGCCAACACAAAATCCCAAATTAACAAATGCGCTACCGCTACAATTCATAACGCTGATAGTCCCATTAAGTCTGCAAAGGCTATAGGGATCGTTCAGCTGCGTTGAATAACGGCAAGCGGGAACAGTTGTCAGGGAGTTATCCGCCAAAAAAGTAGTATTTTCGGCTGCCTCCAATGAAAAAGTTAAAAATGATAGCAACAAAAGAGAAACAATTTTTTGCATTGCATAAAAGGTTTAAGATTTTACCCCTACTCTCTTACGGCTTTTCGGGATCCGCCGACGCTTAATGGCCATGGTGCTGGATAAAGATGTCCCGTTTTTTCGCAGGAGTCAAGCCGGCAAAGGTTTACGGCCGTTTGCTAATCTCGACAACTCGCTTATATTTGGGCATGGCAAATGCCTAATTTATAATCGTCTGTTTTGCGGAAAGGCCTGTTCGTCCTCAAAACTTGGGTGGTATCCAGTGGATTATTCTTTGCCTATTTGAAGGATTATGCAAAAGGATGGCCAAGACTTTCCAGGTTTGGCAAAACTGGAAAGCCCGGATGCCCTGAAAACGAAAAAACAAAAACTACGACATCCAATCGTTTCCTACCTTTGTTTACCTTTCCTCCGCCATTTTAAAGAAGCAAAGCGGCAAAATTGCCGCCCCTATTTATTTAGATAATTCTGCAAACCACAAAATAATCAAACCACATGCGCTTTCATCGCGAAGGAATCCCAACACTGATCGTCTCGTTGCTGGTTCTGGGATTGCTCAATATGGTTCCCGTATTTATCCTGCCGGCGCTGCAGCCCTGGGTAGCGCTGGGTTCTCTGGTTTTGCTTGGCCTGGTAGTTCAGTTTTTCCGAAATCCGGCCCGGGCGATAGCTCAAGCCGACGACCGCCTGGTCTATTCCCCGGCAGATGGCAAGGTCGTCGTTATAGAACACGTAGAAGAAGCGGAATATTTCCAAGACCGCCTGCTGATGATCTCGGTTTTTATGTCGCCCCTCAACGTCCATGCCAACCGGGTTCCCTTAAGCGGGAAAGTGGCCTACGTCAAATACCACCCCGGCAAATACCTTGTCGCCTGGCATCCAAAATCCTCCATGGAGAATGAGCGGTGTACCGCCGTCATTGAAGGTCCCTTTGGTCCCGTGCTCGTCCGCCAAATCGCGGGCGCTATGGCCCGGCGTATCGTCCACTACCTCCAACCCGGCGAATCCGTCCGCCAGGGCCAGGAACTGGGCTTCATCAAATTTGGTTCCCGGGTGGACATCTTCCTTCCACCCGACGCGGAAGTGCTCGTTCAGCTCGGCCAAAAAGTAAAAGGGAATGTGGATGTGCTGGCGAGGATGAAGTAGCGAAGTAACGGAGTAACGGAGTAACGGGGTAACGGGGTGGCTGGTCGAGGCGGAGCCTCTCCAAGGCAGTGGGCACGAGGCGGGAGCCTCGCGCCAGTTGGAGCTGCATCATGGCAATCCTTTTATCCTGCAAATCACAGTCCAGACAACACAGCAACGCCCCGTCGGCAGGAAATTCACGCAATCTGAAGATTGAACGAACGCGTAGACGGAAGTCTACGCACAACACGTCGGGGCATAGCCTCGCGCCAGTTGGAGCTGCATCATGGCCATCCAATCATCCAGCAAATCACAGTCCAGACAACACAGCAACGCCCCGTCGGCAGGAAATTCACGCAATCTGAAGATTGAACGAACGCGTAGACGGAAGTCTACGCACAACACGTCGGGGTTTAGCCTCGCGCCAGTTGGAGCTGCATCATGGCCATCCAATCATCCAGCAAATCAAAGTCCAGACAACGCAGCAATGCTCCATCGGCAGGGAATACACGCAATCTGAAGATTGAACGAACGCGTAGACGGAAGTCTACGCACAACAGGGTCTAACGTCTAACGTCTAACGTCTAACGTCTAACGTCTAAGGTCTAACGTCTAACATCTAATTTCTTATCTTTGGCATTCTTTAAAGGCCAAGCATGGAACAGCAGTTGTATAAAATCCGGGAGCGTGGAAAATTCGGGTTCATGAACCGAAGCGGGGAGGTCGTGATCGAACCTCAATACTTCGAAGCAGATGAATTCTACCATGGGTTTTCCCGGGTCCGGATGAACGACAGGCTGGTGCTGCTGGATGCCATGGGCAGGCTTTACCTCAAACAGTTGTTCAATTACATCGGTTATTTTGAGGAGGAACTGGCACGGGTTCAACTCGTTCAGCGCTGGGGATATATCGACAAGAAAGCCAACCTGGCCATAGAGGTGCAGTTTGAGGAAGCCGCTGATTTTTCGGAAGGACTGGCGGCCGTTCGCCATGGCAAGTATTATGGATATATCCGTCCCAATGGAGAATGGGCCCTGGCCCCGGAATTTGAATGGGCCGGAGACTTCAGGGGCGGACTGGCGCCGGTAAACGCCTCTGCGGGATGCGGGTACATCGATGCGAAAGGGGCGTTTTGCCTGGAGCTGCCTTACGATCGGTGTTTGCCTTTCCAAAATGAGGCTGCGGTTGCCGTCAAACACCGGAAATGGGGGCTTGTTCACCGTTCAGGCAAGGTGTTATTTGAGCCCCAATTTGATTTTGTCCCCGGGACCTCCAACGGGGATTTTTTCGAAGGAATGGCTATCGTCAAATCGGGAAATGAATTTGGGTATATTTCGGAAACCGGAGACATGCCGGTGGCGCCCAGATACCTCTCCGCGGGCGATTTCTCGGAGGGCCTCGCCCCTGTAAGCAACGGAAAAAAATTTGGTTATATCCGTAAAGACGGCCAGATTGCCATCCCGTTTTCATTCCGCGACGCGGGGCTTTTTGCAGAAGGGTTAGCGCCGGTCCTCACGGATCGGCACTGGGGGTATGTGCATCCGGACGGCAAAAACGCGATCCCCCCGAAGTTCGATTGGGCCATGCCCTTCCGGAACGGGCTGGCCAGAGTGGGTATTTCCGGACACTGGGCTTATATTAATCGGGAAGGAACGGTAATTTGGCAGGAAAAACCATAATTCATCGCGGTATGGCGTTACGGGCAGATTTCCCTCCTGCAGGATCCCATTACCTGGACGGCGAATGCGACGGATACGAATACCGGACCATCTTCGCTGGCGCCAGCCTGGAACACAGTTTCCAGATGATCCGCCAATTCCTGCTGGAAGAAGGGTACGGCGAGGTGCCCCTGCCCCACTCTGCCAAAGAACTGGAGCTCTTCCGCCTTCCTACCCGCAACAAGCAGATCCTCCTGTTTGAAGACAACGGGTACGTCCACAACCCGGTCAAAATTCTCTTCCCAGCCGACCGGCGCAAGCGCACTACGCTTATCTTATGCTTGTTCAACGAAGCGGACCCGGAACATTTATTGAAATTCCACCGGATTTTGGAACGGAGGAAAGATTAATCCGCCAGGTGCTCCAGCTTTTTTAGCGCCAATTTCCCGGCGGCCTCCCTTAGGGTTTTTTCCTTGATTTGTTCCCCCTGAAGGTGCACCATAAACCGGTCGCCTACGATAATGTTCAGCTCTCCGGTTTCGGAAGCGCGGTCGTATTTTTCAATAGCTTTGTAGCCCTGCACAGTAGTGGTTCGCTCGAACCCTGTCTCGGTGGTATTGTCCATCTCCACATTGGCCCAAACGGCGATGGCCCCTACCAATCCCGCCATGGGGCCCAGGTCGGCGATGCTGACGTCCATCGTCTGCTGGCCGTTGGCGTATTTGGCTTCTGCGGAAGACGCGCCAAAACCGGCCACCCCGGCCCGCTGCCCTTTGTGCTCCTTGCGCACAAACCAGCCCAAACGGGATGGAAGAAGGTCCTTTAGCTTTTGGAAGTCAACCAGCTCTTCCGGCGAACCCTTCTCCATATCCTTCATCCGCCGCTCCATTTCGTTGGCCAGGTCTTCCGGCTTGCGGATGCGGATGGTCTGGTCATCGGATTCGATAACGATCAGGTCCTTGTCGTCTGATTTGGAAACCTTCTTTTCTTCCGAGCGGGAGGATTCTTTATGGCAGCCGGCAAGCGAAAAAATGCCCAGCAAAAGGAAAAAAAAGGCGATCCGTTTCATTGGATTGATTTTTTCTTCCAAACTAGCGCATTCGGCCATGCAAGTCAATGCCTTTCGACGAATGGGAAGGAAATACCGATAGGTTTCCCCGTCCGCAATGTTTGGGGTCTGTCTCAAAAGACCGTTCGTTGCCCCTGGCGGCCAAAAAATATTTCCTTTTTTCAATTCTTTTAAAAAATTGCTTTGCAATTTTTTAAAAGAATTGAAAAAAGGAAATAAAATTTCATGCCGGAGGCAACGAACGGTCTTTTGAGACAGACCCGGACAGGAGGAACTACTCTGTTGCGTCTTCTTCCTGCGCCTGGGCTTTTTCCGGTTTCATTTGCGGGAAGAACAGGACTTCCTGGATCGTATGCTGGTTGGTCAGCATCATGGTAAGGCGGTCGATGCCGATGCCCAGACCGGAAGTAGGCGGCATGCCATATTCCAGGGAGCGAAGAAAATCTTCGTCCATGGCCATAGCTTCAAAGTCGCCCCTGGCTGCGAGTTGCAGTTGTTCTTCAAACCGCTGGCGCTGGTCGATGGGGTCGTTGAGCTCGGAGTAAGCATTTGCGATCTCCTTGCCATTAACAAAGAGCTCAAACCGTTCTACGAGACCGGGCTTGGAGCGGTGTTTCTTGGCAAGCGGGGTCATTTCGACAGGGTAGTCCATAATATAGGTAGGCTGGATCAAATGATCCTCCACTTTCTCGCTGAAAATCTCATCGATCAGTTTTCCTTTGCCCATGGAGGAGTCGGTTTCGATGCGGAGCTGACGGCAGACCTCGCGCAACTGTCCTTCGTCCATTTCAGACACGTCGTATCCTGTATGTTCCCTGATGGCTTCGAACATGCTCAGGCGCTTGTAGGGGCCGGCGAATTCCACCGTGTTATCGCCGATCTGGACGGTGGTTACACCGTTGACTTCCCGGGCGATCGTTTCCAGGCATTCCTCCACCATTCGCATCATCCAGTCGTAGTCTTTATAGGCTACGTAAATTTCCATGGAAGTAAATTCGGGATTGTGGGTGCGGTCCATTCCTTCGTTGCGGAACATTTTCCCGATCTCGTACACCCCGTCAAACCCACCGGCGATCAGGCGCTTAAGGTACAGCTCATTGGCGATGCGCAGATACAGGGCCATGTCCAGCGTATTGTGATGAGTGACGAAAGGTCTTGCCGCCGCGCCCCCATGTACGGGCTGCAGGATGGGCGTTTCGACTTCCAGCCATCCCTGTGCGTCAAAATACCGCCGCATAGCCGAAATGATCCGGCTGCGCTTGAGGAATGTTTCCTTCACATGCGCGTTGACGGTCAGGTCGACGTACCGCTGCCGGTGGCGCAGCTCGGGATCAGAAAACGCGTCGTAAACTTCCGTTTCGCCGGTCTCTTCGTTCACCCGTGTTTTGACGACCGGCAGGGGGCGTAGGGATTTGCTCAGGAGCTTGAGCTCGGTTACGTGTACGGTAAGTTCCCCGGTTTTGGTTAGAAAGGCGTAACCTTTTACCCCGATAAAGTCCCCGAGGTCGAGCAATTTTTTGTATACAATATTATATAGGTCTTTATTCTCACCGGGGCAGATATCGTCTCGGGAAATGTACAATTGAATGCGGCCGCTGGAGTCCTGTAGTTCCGCAAACGACGCTTTGCCCATTACCCGGGAAGACATCAGCCTGCCGGCCAGGCAGACGTCCTGAAAATTGCCTGCTTCGGGGTCGTACTGCGTGCGGATGGTAGCGGCCAACGCGTTTACAGGAAAGGCTTCTGCAGGATAGGGATCAATACCCATGTTGCGGAGTTCCTGGAGATTCTCCCGGCGGATGATCTCCTGATCGCTGAGGTGGTGTTGCATACGTCGAAAATTGTGATCGCGTTTTGGTTTGTCCTTACGGGGGGCAAAAATAGCAAAGCTTGAGGAAAATTTTGAAGCAGGCGTGACTTTCGAGGCCATGGGTAGTCTTAAAAAAGAATTCGGCGCGAAACGGGAGAAAAAGGCAAAAAAAAAGTCGCACCGAAGCGCGACCCTTAGTATAATCCCATGAACATATCCAAAAATTCTTTCAACGTTAAGCAGATTTAATGCGAATCTATTTTTTTACATCCGATAAATCTCTTAACTTCGTTGCGCTAACTTAAATAACCGAATAACAAATTGTAATCTCAGGAATCTTTGCGTTCATAATCCCATGAGCATGACCTATTTGATTGAGGGTGAATCGTTTGATTCACCTTTTTTTTTGAGCCTGTATCTTAGCCGGGATTGAAAAGTGTACATCGTCCCGAACCCAGGTTCGGGACGATTGGCCACCTCGATTATAATCCCATGAACATATTCAACTTTGAGACCCGATCGTTTTCGGGTTATTTCATTCTCCTCTTATCTCCTTTGCACAGTACAAAAATGCACAGGAAACCAAGGGTACGCAAAGACAAAAATTTCTCATTGTGAAAAACAAGCCTCGTCGTTTATTTGCCATTTTAGTGCGAAAAAATCAAAACAATATATCATTAAACAACTGATTAACAATTATATAAAACACAAAAAAATCTGAATATATTTTTAATAAAAGTGAAAAAAGAAAACTTTTTTCACTTCCTTGTGAACAAGAAAATAATTGATAAAAAATATTTTTTGTGATTTTTTTCGAGAATAAGGCCAATCTCTGCTAAAAAAGAGCCTTTCTGACGAGGAAAAGGCAAATAGGGGTTGTCTCAAAAGATGGACTTGACCCATGGCAGCCAAAAAAATATGGTCATTTTTCAAAGATTGAAAAATGACCATATTTTTTTGACGCCGGAGCGAAGATCAATTATGAGAGACAGCCCCTAAAGGGAAAAACCAATGCAAAGGGCATTACTTGTCCTCTTCTTCGTCTTCTTCCTCTCCAGATTCTTCAGTGGAAGATTCCGATTCCGGCTGCTCCGGTTGAGGCGCGCCGGTTTCCTCCTCATCTGCTTCGGGTTCTTCGATCAAAAGAGGGGCTGGAGCGGTTTCTACGAGTTCTTCTGCTTCGCTTTCCAGAAGATCTTCCAAGGGAGCAACCGGCTGCGGGGATTCCTGGGCGGCTTCCTCCTCCTCCTGATCGGGAGTAGTATCTGCCGTTGAAGAATCTGATTCGGATACAGACGCAAGATCCTTTGCGGCTTCCACCACGTCTTCCATTTCCTCCTTCAAGTCGGAAAGCGCATCTTTCAGTTTTTCCCCGACGACTTCGGCGACGGCCCTGGCGGTATCGGCAAGGTCTTCCAGGCTTTCAGTCAGGGTGGCGCCTACCGCGTTCAGTAAGGAATCATCCTCCTTTTCCTTGGTTGTGGAAGTCTCTTCTTGTTTAGGCTTGACATAGGTATGGGTAAGTTCCTCGGCCAATTTTTCGAGTTTCTCCGATTCCGGGCCCCGGGCCTCAGCAGCCGCTTTTATATCGGAAGCGATTTTATCCTGGATCGCCTTTTTTGTTTCCTCAAGTTTCTCTCGTTGTTCGCGGCGAACATCCCTTTCTTTTTGGGAGGCCATGCGTTTTTCCAGATCGGTTTTGGTTGACAGCATTTCGTTGAGCTTATCCTGTTTGGACCGGATCCGCTCCTCGATCATCAGGATCTTTGCCTGCCGAATCTGGGCTTCCAATTGCCCGTCGGACACTTCCACCTTGCGTTTCTGGAAATCGAGGTCGTCCGCATCGCGTTTGATCGAGCGCTCCATTTTTTCAATTGCAGAAAGGAGCCCTTCAAAGCGCCGGGAGAGCCGGTCGGAAGGAGAACGATCATCAGAAGGGGAAGATCCGCCGAATTTTTTCTCTTTGACCGTTTTAAACAGCGCATCCAGGGTATCCCAGACTCTATTGCGGTGTTCTTTGGTGAACCGGGCTTCGCGAAACTTGCGCTGAAGTTCTTTCAGCTCGTCAAACAAAGGTTGGAGGCGGCCGCCGCTGGACAGTTTGCGTTCAATTTCAGAGAACGCGTTTTGAAAGCGCTCGAAATTTTCTTTGGAAAGCTGCTCAAATTCCTCGTCCAGCTTGTTGCGCAGGGATTTGAGATCCGTGAAAAGCTCGTTGGTGAAATCGCGGAGCATATCGCCATGCTCGCGGAAGAGATTTTTATCGCGGACCTGGTTTTGTACCTTGGCCCAGAAGCCCTTCAATTCTTCCCAAATGCCTGAATCAAAACGGGAGAGCCTGGAGATCCGGTCTTTGATCTCACTCAGTTCAGACAAGTAGGATTCGTGCAACTTGGAAGAAAGCACCACGAAGTGCCATTCCGTTTGAGCGCGGTGAATAATATCGTCGCGCTCCGGTTTAATGCCTTCAGGCAGTATGGTTTCGGAAAGGGAAAGTTCTTTTTCTTCCATCGAATACCCTTCCGGAAACTCAACCGGCTTGCCGTCCCGCCATTCGTCCAACATTTTCTGGCTGAATTCCTCGGTAGCGATTTCTTCGGGAAAAACGTAAGCTTTGACGAGGTTTTCTTTAGGAAGCAATTCCAAACCGACAAGTACGCGTTCGTCCTGTGCGGTTGTTCCCCATAACACGAGCTTGGTCTTCATAACTCTGGTACTTTCGTTGATATTAATCCTGTACGTGTAGTCCATTCCTGCGGCGATCAGGCCAGGCGTGCTTACGCCTCTTTGAACCGGCGCGATAGGTTTTGGAGACTAGACGTTAGATGCAAGAAACCGGACGTTGGATGTTCGGGGGGAGGTTTATTTTAATAGCGTTCAGAGGGCAAAGCAACGTTTTTAAAAAGCCCATCCTTCCCCAACGTCTAACGTCTTAGGTCCAAGGTCTAACATCGAACCCACCAGACCCCAAAAATAAACAAATTGGCCGTATGCAGAGAACTTTTTCACAAGCCAAGGCTCAGGCAGCCCCTATCAAATGGCTGTCCAGCAAATACCGGGCAATTTGAACGGCATTAGTTGCCGCTCCTTTGCGCAGGTTGTCGGCGACAATCCATAGGTTTAATCCATGATCGACGGAATCGTCCTGACGGATTCGGCCGACAAAGACCTCGTCCCGGTCTTTGCTCAGCATGGGCATCGGGTATTGGTGGGTTGCGGGGTCATCCATAACGACCACCCCGGGCGTCTGGCTAAGCAGCGCGCGAGCCTGCTCCGGCGTAACGGGGCGGGCGAACTCAACGTTTACCGATTCGGAATGCCCGCCAAGAACGGGTACCCGGACAGCGGTGGAGGTGATACGGATCTGGTCGTCGCCCAGGATTTTGCGGGTTTCGTTGACCAGCTTCATCTCCTCTTTGGTATACGCGTTTTCCAGGAATACGTCGCATTGCGGAAGGCAATTTTCAAGGATCTGATATGGATAGGCCATCTCTTCCTGCTTGGGTTGAAATCCCTTTCGCTCCAATTGGTATTGCTTTACCGCTTTCATACCGGTACCGGTGATAGACTGGTAAGTAGATACCACTACCCGCTTCATCTGAAATTCGCGATGAAGCGGCGCCAGGACCATGACCATCTGGATAGTCGAGCAGTTAGGATTGGCGATGATCCGGTCGCCGGGTTCCAGCACATGGGCGTTGATTTCCGGCACAATCAGTTTTTTGGTGGGGTCCATCCGCCAGGCGGAGGAATTGTCTACCACCGTGGTGCCAACTTCGGCAAACCGCGGGGCCCATTCCAGCGAGGTGCTTCCGCCTGCTGAAAAAAGAGCGATATCAGGGCGTCGTGCGATGGCCTCTTCCATCCCTATGACCCCATAGGTATTGCCGTGAAAAACGACTTCCTTGCCTAAAGAGCGCTCGGAAGCCACGGGGATAAATTCGCTCACAGGGAAATTTTGCTCTTCCAGGACTTTGCACATGATTCCGCCCACCAAACCGGTGACGCCAACGACTGCAACTTTCATTTTTTAAAAAATTAATATAAAAAGTCAAAAAAGCCTGGCAAATATAAAGGTATTCCTCCTTTCTTTGTATGGATTATTCAACATATCCCTTCCCTCTCCCCAATTGCCCCGTTATCATGTTTAAGAACCTCCTTTTTGCCGCAAGCTGCTTATTGCTGACCCCCTGGGGTATGAAAGGCCAGTTTATCGGGGATTTTTCCCTTCCCTCCCTGGCCTCCTGGTCGGGGGATACCTCCAGGTTTCGGGTACAAGGCGGCCGCCTCCAGCTTTTCGATTCTGCGCCGGCAGCTAATAATGAAGCATACCTTTCCGTTGCTGCTCCAACCAGCCTGGATGCGCCCACCCGCTGGGAATTTCTAGCAGTGCAGGAGTTCAGCGCATCCACCAGCAACTTTGCCCGAATATACCTGGCAGCCGGCAACCCCTCCCTGCTTCAAGCCCAAACCGGCTATTACGTTCAGATCGGCGGCATAACGGGCGCTGAAGACGCGCTCGAACTATACCGGCTTGATCAGGGCATACCAACGCTTCTCATCCGGGGAAGCCCCGGTTCGGTAGGAGGTAGCCGGGCAGAAGTTCGGGTGCGGCTGGATCGCGACACGTTCGGCGTCTGGACAATGGCTGCAGATTATTCCGGCGGCTGGAATTTCAAACTTGAAGGCCAGGCTTCGGATCCTAGCCGGTATAGAGGCCCCTTTTTCGGTCCGGCCTGTAAATACTCTTCCACCCGGGGACAATCTTTCTTTTTCGACGATTTCCTGATCGACCCGCTCTATCAGGATAAGACCCCTCCGGCATTAAACGAAGTGGTCCCCCAAAGCGCTGTTTCTCTTTTGCTCCGCTTCAGCGAACCTTTGGACCAAGCCGGCGCTTCCGACCCCCTCAGCTACCGGCTTGACCCAGGCGGCATACGCCCTGCATCGGCGGATTGGTCGGCAAGCGATCCTGCCATTGTCTTCCTTTCGTTTCCTTCCTCTTTGGAAAACTTCAAGACCTATACCTTGCGAATAGACGGGCTTCGCGACCAGGCCGGAAATGAAACAGCGAATCTGGCTTACTCTTTTTCGTTTTTGTTCGCCGAGCCGCCTCTTTCCGGCGATCTGGCGATCAGCGAAATAATGGCCGACCCTACACCTGGCCAAGGCGTATTGCCCGAAACCGAATACCTGGAGCTTCACAACCGCAGTGCAAAAGTACTCAGCACCCAGGGGCTCCAACTCCGGGTGGGAAACAGCACCGTAAGCCTGCCCACCGCCACCATCCTTCCTGGCGCCTGGGTTTTGATTTGCGCAGCGGCCGATACCTCCGGTTTTTCAGAAATTGCTACAAAAATTGCCTTGCCCAGTCTTCCCGGGCTCTCCAATTCAGGCGCCTCGATCCGGCTGACCACAAAAAATGGCGAAACCGTCGATGCGTTGACCTATGCCTCCAGTTGGTACCGCGATGCCAACAAAGACGATGGCGGATATTCTCTGGAGCAAATTACCCCCCTCCAGCCAAGCGACTGCCCTCAAAACTGGCAGGCCTCCCTGGCGCCGCAGGGAGGAACTCCCGGAGCGCCAAACTCGATTCCCCAAGAAAATGCCGATCGCAAAGGCCCCATGCCTACGCTTGCCTTGGGAGAAAGCCCCCTTGAACTGAGACTGGCCTTTGATGAAAAATTAGAGGGCGCCTCTGCCGCACAGGTTCAGCGTTACGAGATCCGCCCCACCGTCCCGGTAGTTCAGGCGGTGGTGGAAAATGAGGGATATGCCGTGTTACTGGTGCTTGGGCAGGAACTAAAGCCAGCCCAACGGTATGTAGTGACGGTCAGAGCCGGATTAGCAGATTGTCCCGGAAATGCATCTGCGGCCGACGTCAGCCTGGAAACAGGACTTCCGGAAAATGCTGCTTCGGGAGACCTGGCGATCAACGAGATCCTTTTTGATCCCCAGACCGGAGGAAAAGACTTTGTAGAGGTGTACAACCGGTCTGGCAAGTTGGTGAATCTCCAGGGCCTCCTCTTGCGCAACGAACAAAAAGCCGGGGGGACAGCCGAAACACGGATCGATTCGCCGGTACTGCTTTTTCCAGGGCGTTGGGTTGCTTTGACTTCAGACACCGCCGACCTTCGGCTACGATATCCTCTCCCCGATAGCGCCCTACTCGCCCAAAACGACCTCCCCTCCCTGGATCCGGAGGAAGGCAACATAACCCTTCTGGATGGCAATACGATTATCGATGCGGCCGATTATCGCGACGACTACCACCATGCATTGTTGCGTTCCCGCAAGGGCGTTTCCCTGGAACGGGTTAACCCGGATGCTCCTGCACAGGCGGGGGCCAACTGGCACTCTGCCTCCAGCGCGTCCGGTTATGCCACTCCCGGCTATCAAAATTCCCAGTATTATCCATTTGACCTTACCTCTGGAAAAGACGGCTTTTTTGCGGTGACGGAACCGGCTTTTTCTCCGGATGGGGATGGGTACCAGGATTTTCTCCTGCTGACTTATAAGGCCGACCAACCGGATTTTCTGGTAAATATCCGTATTTTTGACGCCCAGGGCAGGGAGGTCAAAACGCTTGTCAAGAAAGAACTGCTAGCCAATGAAGGCGCCTATCAATGGGATGGAAGCACATCGGAGGGAACCAAAGCGCCGGTTGGCATTTACATTGTCTGGATCGAGTATTTCCGCCCGGATGGGCAAAAGCGCCAGCAAAAACTGGTTTGCGTGCTGGCCGCCAAACTATGAGGCCAATGTTGAAAAAACGTCTGCGCAGTTTCTTTTACGCTTTCCGCGGCATTGCCTGGCTGCTGCTTACCCAGCCCAATGCCCGCATCCACCTGGCAGCCACAGTAGTTGTGGTAGCCGCAGGTTTTTATTTCCGGGTTTCTCCCCAGGAATGGGCGCTTCTGGTCTTTGCCATCAGCGCGGTGTGGGTAGCAGAAGCGTTTAATACTGCCCTGGAGTTCCTTACCGATCTTGTTTCCCCCGGCTACCACGAACTCGCCGGCAAGGCGAAGGATGTGGCCGCCGGCGCGGTGCTCCTTGCCGCTATCAGCGCCGTGGTCATCGCGGGGATTGTTTTTGGTCCGAAAATTGGAAAATAAGCAAGGCGCAAGACAGGCAAAAGGCGTAAGGCTAAGGGCGCAAGGCTTTAGCCTTACGCCTTACACCTTACGCCTTAAATCTAACGCCCACAATTATGCTCCACTTCATCTGCCTCCCTTTTGATCAGCTTTCGCTTCGCCAGTTATACGAGATTTTGGCATGCCGGCAAGCGGTTTTTAGCGTGGAACAGGAATGTTTTTACCTCGATGCGGACGGAAAAGATGTTCAGGCGTGGCACCTTCTGGGGATGGACGACCAGGGAAGAATTGCTGCGTACGCGCGGCTTTTACCTAAGGGCGTCGCTTATGCGGAGTATCAGTCATTTGGGCGAGTGCTCACCATGGATTTTGCAAGGGGTATCGGCGCCGGTAAAGAGTTGGTTGGGCGGGCATTGGAGGAAATGGAGCGGCTTTTCGGGAAGGGCCCCATTAAGATCGCTGCGCAGACGTATCTGGTCCGGTTTTACGGAGGTTTTGGATTTCTGGGAGAGGGAGAAGAATTCCTGGAAGATGGCATTCCTCATGTGTACATGATCCGAAAACCATGACCGGGTTTATTTCAGGGTCATTTTTTTTAAAAAATAATTTCCGCCCTTTTAAGCCTTCGGGGAAATTCCAAAAGAAAAACCGATTACTATACGGCATGATTTCGTAAATTGTAAATACTTGACCCCAACAAGTTTGAAAAATCATAAACCTGTTGGGTTCTGTATAGATTATTGCCAAAGAAAACCAATCACCACAGTGACCGACACCTACAGGCACCAGGGCATGCGGCGCCAACTCATTGGGGAGTTGCGGCAGAAGGGCATCCGCGATGAACGGGTGCTGGAAGCGATGAACACCCTGCCCCGCCATTTTTTCCTCGATAAAGCGTTTGAAGAATGGGCCTATCAGGACCAGCCCTTCCCCATAGCCGCAGGCCAAACCATTTCCCAACCCTATACCGTGGCCTACATGACCGAGCTGCTTGGCGTTCGGCAACGCGACAAAGTGCTGGAGATAGGTACCGGTTCGGGCTATCAGGCCGCCATCCTGGCGATGCTGGGCGCCCGCGTGTTCAGCATCGAACGCCAAAAAGAATTGTTCGAAGGCGCAAAGATCCTCCTTGAAAAACTCGGCTTTTCCCGCATCCGCCTTTTTTTTCGTGATGGATTCAAGGGCCTTCCCGAATTTGCCCCCTTCGACCGCATCATCGTCACCGCCGGCGCGCCCTATATTCCCGAGCCCTTAAAGCAGCAACTCAAAATCGGCGGTATCCTCGTCATCCCGGTTGGAGAAGACATCCAAACCATGTTCCGCATCACCCGCCTCTCGGAAACGGAATTCGAAGAAGAAAAAAAGGGAAGCTTCCGGTTTGTGCCTTTTTTGGGGGGAACGAAATAGAGGTTAGACGCTAGACGCTAGAGGTTAGACGTAAGACGTTAGACGGTTGACGGGGGACGGGGGACGGGGGAACATCAAGGAGAAAGAGGGGGCTGCCTTCATTTGGAAAATGCCTGAACCGTCCTGAAAATGATTTACACTTTGGAGATGCGTTCTAAAATGCGTTCTAAAAGAGGTATACATTTACATAATAGGACTGAACCAGGTTTAAACCCAGGCTCTCAAGTTGGCTCGCTTGGAATTGGTAAAGACTAAAAAAGCGAGTAAAAACACCCCTTATGTGTTGATCGATAGAAGAGACAGTAACAAAGCGGAAAGTGTTTAGGTTTTAAGGGGTAAGAGGTAAAGCGCAAAGCGTTAGGGGTCACCTTTTTTCCTTAAAAAAATCAACCATCAACCTTCGGCAAGGTTCCTCGAGAATACCGCACTCCACCCTGGTTTTGGGGTGGAGCAACGCTTTGCCGAAGCGCATGAAGCCCCGCTTTTCGTCGTCGGCGCCATAGACCAGGCGGCCTACCTGTGCCCACGCCAAGGCGCCCGCGCACATCGGGCAGGGCTCCAGGGTGACGTAAAGGGTGCAATCCGGCAGGTACTTGCTGCCCAGGTAATTGGAAGCGGCGGTGAGGGCAAGGATTTCCGCGTGCGCCGTGACGTCCTGCAGGCGCTCCGTCGCGTTGCGGCCGCGAGCAATGATGCGCCCCTCGCACACTACCACGGCGCCTACGGGAATCTCCTCCTCCTCGTAGGCATAGCGGGCTTCCTTGAGCGCCTCCTGCATGAAGTATTCGTCGTCGAGCATCGTCTTATGTAGCGGTTTCGGGCAAAGGTAGGATTTTCTGTTCAGCGCGCTTTTCTTTTCCGGGTCTATTTCCATACCTTTGCGCATGGAAAAGCAGCATGTACATCAAAGCCACAAATTTCTGGGAGAAGCGCTCACCTTCGACGATGTGCTTTTGGTCCCAGCCTACTCCGAAGTCCTGCCCAGAGAAGTCGATATTTCCACGCAACTCACCAGAGAAATCCGCGTCAATGCGCCCATCGTGTCGGCGGCGATGGACACGGTAACCGAGTTCAAACTGGCCATCGCAATTGCCCAGCAGGGAGGTATCGGAATCATCCACAAAAATATGAGCATCGCCGAGCAGGCGGAGCAGGTGCGCAGCGTCAAGCGCTCCGAAAGCGGCATGATCATCGACCCTGTCACCCTGCCTCCTGATGCGCGGGTGCGCGATGCGCTGGAACTGATGTCGAAGTTCAAAATCGGCGGCATTCCAATCGTCTCTACCGACCGCAAACTGGCGGGTATCCTCACCAACCGCGATCTGCGCTTCGAAACCCAGCTCGACCGCCCCGTGCGGGAGATCATGACCGCAACCAACCTCGTGATCGCCCCGGTTGGCACCACGCTGGAACTCGCCCAGGACATCCTGCAGCGCAACAAGATCGAAAAACTGCCTGTGATTGACGAACAGGGCATCCTGGTGGGCTTGATCACGTACAAAGACATCATGAAAGTCCAGAACTATCCGCTTTCCTGCAAAGATACCTTTGGCCGCCTCGTCGTCGGCGCCGCCGTCGGCGTCACCTCTGATCTGATCGAACGGGTAGAAGCCCTCGTTGCAGTCGGCGTAGACGTCGTGGCGATCGATACCGCTCACGGGCATTCCAAAGGCGTCCTGGACGCTATACGGACAGTAAAAAAACGCTTCCCAGACCTTCAGGTCATCGGGGGCAACGTAGCCAGCGGCCCCGGCGCCCTGGCCCTGGTAGAAGCCGGCGCCGATGCCGTTAAAGTCGGCGTAGGCCCCGGCAGTATCTGTACCACCCGGATCGTAGCCGGCGTAGGCGTTCCTCAGCTTACTGCCATCCATCTCGCAGCGGAAGCTATCAAACACACCGGAGTGCCTATAATCGGCGACGGCGGCATCCGCTATACCGGAGACATCGTCAAAGCCCTTGCTGCCGGCGCCAGCACCATCATGGCGGGCGGGCTTTTCGCCGGAGTGGAAGAAGCTCCCGGGGAAACGATCATTTACGAAGGCCGGAAGTTTAAAGTCTACCGCGGCATGGGCTCCCTTGGCGCAATGCAGCAAGGCTCCAAAGACCGCTACTTCCAGGACGTGGAAGACGACATCAAAAAACTCGTTCCGGAAGGGATCGAAGGGCGGGTTCCCTACAAAGGCACCGTCGCCGAGGCGATGGTCCAATACATCGGCGGGCTTCGCGCCGGAATGGGCTACTGCGGCGCCGCTACCGTCAAAGACCTCCAGGAAACCGCCTTGTTCGTGAAAATCACCGCAGCCGGGGTACACGAAAGCCACCCTCACAACGTCACGATCACCAAGGAAGCGCCCAATTATAGCAGAAGATAATGTTTTATAAATTAATTAAATAAGAATAAGACACTCGCATAAGGTGGTTCCCCCTCCTTCGGAGGGGGTTAGGGGGAGGCCTTAACGCGGCTATTCTTAACCATTTTTTTCGACCAATACTAGAACCAAACCCATGGTTTTTGACAAACTCCCCCAATCCTTTTATTTGGGAGAAGACGTGGTACTTCTCGCCGAGGCGTTGCTAGGCAAAGTACTGGTTACGGAGTTTAACGGGCTGCGCACTGCAGGGCGCATCGTCGAAACGGAAGCCTACCGGGGCCCCGACGACCGCGCCTGCCATGCCTTCAACAACCGCCGGACTCCGCGCACGAAGGTGATGTTCGGCCCTGGAGGCCATGCCTACGTTTACCTCTGTTACGGCATCCACCACTTGTTCAACGTGGTCACCGGCCCGGAAGACGCCGCCCACGCCGTCCTCATCCGGGGGGTAGAGCCGCTCGACAACCTCGCCCTCATGCTGGAAAGACGGCATTGGACCAAACCCGCTCCGGCCCTCACCGCCGGCCCCGGCGCGCTGGCCCAAGCCCTTGGCATCCGCACCGTCCACTCCGGGCTTCCCTTATTCGCCCCCGAAAGCCCCATCTGGCTGGAAGACCGCGGCCTGACTCCCTCCCCTGAGTCCATCGTTGCCGGTACCCGCGTCGGCGTAGAACCCGCCGGAGAATGCGCCTTCCGCCCATGGCGGTTCAGCGTCAAAGGATCTCCCTGGGTAAGCCGGGCCAAAGGCGCCCCCAAGCCCTAACGCCTAAACGCCAATACTTACTTGCCCCTTTTTTCGTTTAAAAACCATACCTTTTCAAAAAAAAGATGACTCGGAACGCGTTCTTTTTCCTCCTGGTATGTTCCTTTTCGGCGGCGCCCCTTCTGGGTCAGCGCGCCAACCCGAATGCTTTGCGCTACGAGGATTATGTGTACCAGCCCAATATCCGTTCGGTGCAATTTCATGTAGACGGTTTTGTTTTGAGCTACCCCATGCTCGATCTAAACGGCGCATCCAGCCTGCTTCTCTCTTTCGACGATCTGGATGGAGATGTGAAGAATTACTACTACCGTTTCATCCATTGCGATATGGACTGGAAACCTTCGGATATTTCGGAGATGGAGTACCTCGACGGCTTTTCGGAGGAGCGCATTTTTGAATACCAGTTTTCTTCCAAAACCGTTTCCAGCTATACCCATTATACCCTCCAGTTGCCCAATAACAGCATGCGCTGGAAACTTTCCGGCAATTACCTCCTGGCGGTTTACCCAGAGGGCAATACCACCCTGCCGGTCCTCACCCGGCGGTTTGTGGTGGCCGATCCCAAAGTGCAGATCACCAGCCAATTTGTGCGTCCCAATCAGGTGAACAAACTCCGAACCCACCAGGAAATTGATTTTGTGGTTAACCACGAAAAATTTCTCATCCGCAATCCGCAGCAGGAAATAAAAGCGGTTATCCTTCAGAACGGGCGTTGGGACCAGGCCGTCCAAGGAGTAGCTCCTTTATTCTTTCGGGCGAACCAGTTGGTGTTCGATTACCAGGATGTAGTCGTGTTCCCAGGCGGAAAAGAATTCCGGCAACTTGATCTGCGCAGCCTGCGTTTCCGGTCGCCCCTGATGGCTGCGGTTGATAGCTACCGGGATCGCATTGAAGTTACGCTCCAGAACGAGCGCAGCCGCGCAACCCAACCCTATCTGGAGTACAACGACATCAACGGCAAGTTCGTCATCGAAACCCAGGATCAGAACAATCCCCTGGCCGCGAATTACGCCCAGGTGCTTTTTGCGCTGTCGGTCGACGCTCCTTTTTACGACGACGACCTGTATGTGATTGGGGCGTTTAGCGATTGGCAATTGAAAAAAGAATTTCAGATGGCGTACAATAACGCCATAAATGCTTATGTACTCAAAACGCCTCTCAAACAGGGCTTTTATGATTACGCATACGCCATGGCCCCCCGAAACGCGGAAAAAAAAGCGGTCAACCTCAGTCCTTTGGAAGGCGATTGGTTTGAAACGGAAAATGACTATACCATTCTCATATATTACCGGCCATTTGGAGGCAGATACGATCAGATCATCGGCATGGCCCAGTTCAACAGCCGCGGTCAGTAGACGCCTTCTCTTTTTTAGGCTGGCGAAAAGCCCATTTTATCCATGATAAAGGCGGGTTGATATAAAAATTTTCAACTCCTCCTCTCTGTAGGGTACTATTGCAGGGTGTCTTGTATTGGAAAGTTGGATCTTCCCCTACAAGGGCCAGCGAAACGTATTAAGTTTGCTTCCGCAAAATTGCCAAACATCATGTTCCGTAACCTTTTTTTTGCAGGCGTCCTGGTCATTCTTGCGGCGCTCCGTCTCCCGGCCCAGCAAGCATGGAGCCTGGAGCAATGCGTGGAATACGCCACCCGAAACAACCTGACCATCAAACAAGCTCAAAATCAGATCCGCAGTGCGGAATTGACGTATACCCAGAGTAAATTCAGCCGCCTGCCGTCCCTCAACAGCACCGTAAGCGGGGGTATGCAGTTTGGACGGACGATCGACCCCACTACCAACAGCTTTGACAACCAGCAGATCGGATTCAACAGCTACGGCCTGAACTTTGGGGTAACGGTGTTCGCTGGCAACCGGATCAACAATGCCATCCGCCAGGGCGCTCTCGATCTCTCCTCCAGCAAACTCGACGCCCAGCAGGCCGTCAACGACCTGGGGGTAACCATTGCGACGGGCTACCTCAACATCCTCCTGGCCGAAGAACAACTCGCCCTCGCGAGACAGCGCCTCAACCAGTCTCGACTTCAGCTCGACCAAACCGAAAAGCTGATAGCCGCCGGTACCCGGCCGGTAAACGAACGCCTCAACGCCTTGTCCCAAATTGCCGTTGACGAACAAGCACTCATCCAGGCGGAAAATGCGGTAAGCTTGAATTACCTGTCCCTGAAACAAATTCTTCTGCTCGACCCAGCCCAAGAACTTGTGATCCAGCGCCCGGAGATTACCATCCCTGTCGATGCGGATCCGGACCGGTTTGCGCCGAATGAAATATTCACCGGAGCGCTGGGGCTTCAACCAAATATTGAAGCTGGGGAAAAGCGCATGGAGAGCGCCAAAATCGGGGTCGATCTGGCCAAAGCCGCCCTTTACCCTACCCTGAACTTTTTCGGTGGGTTAAGTACAAACTACTCTTCCGTGAGCAGGCAGATCGACGGTTACATCACCCAAAATTTCAAACAAACCGTACTTTTCAACGGTCAACAGGTAGACTTTGAGATCCCTCAGCAGGTACCCCTGTTTTCCGACAACCCCTACTTCAATCAGTTGAGCGAGAACTTCGGCCAAAGCCTGGGCGTCTCTCTTAGCATACCGATCTACAACAACCACCGCAATAAGATCAGCGTCGAACGCGCCAGACTCAATATGGTCACCCAGGAAGTCGCTCTGGAGCAAACCCGGCAGAACCTCAAGACCAGCATCGATCGCGCCATCGCCGATGCCCGCGCCGCCAAACGCAGCCTCGACGCCGCCCAACGCGCGGTAGATGCCTCCGCCGCCGCTTTTGATAACGCCCAGAAGCGTTACGACGTCGGCGCCATAAACAGCCTCGAGTACCAAACCGCCCGCAATACGATGGAACAATCAAAAATCGATCTCGTGCGCGCCCGGTACCAGTATTTCTTCAACCTGAAGCTGGTAGAATTCTACCAGGGTAAGAAAATAACGTTGAACTAATCCTCAACACTTTAGAAAAAACCAACACACTATAAAATTCCGCTCGCCATGGCAAAAAAAAGAAACAATACGCTGATCATCGCACTCGTAGCCTTTATCGCGATCATGGTCGTCGTAGCCGTCGTACAAAACAAACGCAAACCAAAAGGGGAAAAGGTTTCTACTGAAAAAGTGGAGCGCAGGGACATTCGCGAAACCGTATCAGCGAGTGGAAAAGTATTCCCTGAAACGGAAGTGAAAATTAGCTCCGACGTTTCCGGCGAAGTCGTCGAACTGTATGTCCAGGAAGGCGACTCGGTTGTCGCCGGACAAATCCTGGCCAAAATCGACCCCGACGCTTACCAGTCTCAGGTAGAACGGGGCGTAGCCAGCGTCAACTCCGCTAAAGCCCAGGTCGCCAACAGCAAGTCCCAGATCGAGAACCTGCGCGCCCAACGGGAACAAATCCTGGCCCAACTCGATAACGCCCGCGAAATCCATAAGCGCAACGAAAAGCTGTATAAAGACGGCGTCATTTCCATCGCCGATTTCCAGGCTTCCCAGTCCAACCTTAAAGCGCTGGAAGCCAACCTCCGCTCCTCCGACGCCAGCATCAAATCCGCTCAGGAAAGCGCCCGTGGAGCGCAGTTTTCGGTGGAAAGCGCCGAAGCGGGCCTCAGGGAACTACGCACCAGCCTCCGGCGAACCACCATCTATGCACCCACGAACGGGATCATCTCCAAGCTCAATATCGAGCAGGGCGAACGCGTCGTGGGGACTATCCAGATGGCTGGCACCGAAATGATGCGTCTCGCAAACCTCAACAACATGGAAGTGCGGGTCGACGTCAGCGAGAACGATATCCCCAGGGTAGCCCTTAACGACGAGGTAGATATCGAAGTAGACGCCTATCTGGGCAGGAAATTCAAAGGCCGCGTCACCCAGATCGCCAACTCCTCCTCTAACTCGGCCGTCGCTGCCCTGACCAGCGACCAGATTACCAATTTCGAGGTCCGTATCGCCATCGACCCCGGCTCCTATATCGACCTCGTCAAAGCGGGCAAACGCTACCCCTTCCGGCCGGGTATGTCCGCCTCTGTGGAAGTCTATACCGAATCCCGCAACAAAGTACTAACGGTGCCCATCCAAGCTGTCACTACCCGCGAAAAAGAAGGCAAATCGGCTACACGGTTCGTCCGCGCTGAGAACGCCGATAGCGAGGTCGAAGAAGAAAAGATCATCGACAACCTCCGCGAGGTGGTATTTGTCGCTATGAAAGGCGACACCGTGCGCATGGCGGAAGTCAAAACCGGCATCCAGGATAACAACTTCATCGAGATTCTCTCAGGTCTTAAAGAAGGCGACCAGATTGTATCAGGGCCCTACTCCGCCGTCTCACGCAAACTGAAATCCGGCGAAAAAATTCAGGTTGTAAAAGAAAGCGAGCTCTACAGCAGCGGAAAGAAGAAACAGAACGAGGAGTAGATTAGACGTTAGACGTTAGAGGTTGGACGTTAGACGTTGGACATTGGCGCCAGGCGGAGCCTCGCGCCAGATAGAAAGTTCCGCCTAAACGCCTTAACGCCTTAACCTGCTCCCTTGCCGAAAATGCCCCGATTGAAACGAAATCAATCGGGGCATTTTCATATCTTGCTTCCCGTCCCCCGTCCCCCGTCCCCCGTCCACCGTCTCCCGTCCACCGTAAATCATAAATCGCAAAAACATGACCCTATCCCTATTGCCCGAAGATCTACTTCTCCAACTCCAGGAAGCGGCGTTGCCGCTGTTTTATATCAGCGAAACGGAGAAGCCGGTGAAAGTCTTGCGCTTGGCAGGCACCAGCGGAATTTCGCGTTTTTCGCAGTCCGATCTGCTTAGGCTTTTGTTTCCGGGAGAATCCAGGCTTAAAGTGGAATGGTCGGGGATGGAACGCCCAGGCATTAAAGGTTACCAGAATTTTTTTCGCCACTACCTGGAAAAGATTTCGCAAACGCCGTCCGGCGAGGTGATCATCCGCATGCCGGTAGAAAGGGAACAAGCGGATTATTGGCGAAAATTGCACGCATTGTGGATGGACCATCTGGTGCGCCAGCGATGGTTCAAGGTCCATCTCAGGGATAATGTCAATAAAGCGGTTTTTTCTGTAGGGCAGCACCTTGAGATCGCCTTCAACCCCGAAACCAACGAGGTGACTACAAGACCGGGCGACTGGTTTGTGCTTCAAACCGGTACCGTAGAAACCTGAACCCCAGATTCAGGCTTTTGACGCCAGGACTTTAGCCAGTTTGATCCTACCCAGATGCCGCTTTTTATCGAAAGGGGTATCAATGACTTGCTGCCAAAAACCAGTCAGCTGAACGTCCTCAAAATGACCGCTATACATGAGCTGGTACTTCCTGGGATACGGCGCATTGGCTTGCCCCGGCGCTCCGGGCTGAATTTCCCCCACTTCCTCCAGGTAGATCGAAAAGTCATCGTAAAAAATGCCCCGTAGTTGCATCTCTACCGTTTTCCCAGGCGCCAAATGCACATATGAGCGGCCTTCCACCTGTTTTTTATCGATCTTAAGGTACATTTCCACCTTGACCTTACGGGATGAACCCAGCCCACCTAATGTCAGACTGCCCTGAAACAAGCCTTCCAGACGCTTTTGGGCATGCAGCGAGGGACTAACGCATAGCCCCAACACAAACAGGACAGCAAATAGCCGCCGGAGGGGAAACGGGGTCATGGAAATCATAGGTATCCGGGTGTTGATTCAGGTTTTCGCCAAAGATAAAAACCAAATAAAAAAACGGTGTCCTACTTTTCGGGATACCCTTTTTTTAACCAACAATCGAGGAGCTGCAACTCCGCTTCCGTCAGATCTTTTGGCCTGCCTCCAGGAGCATTATCCGGCGGCATACCCAGGACGGCGTTGTCTTTTAAGTCGAAAACCCGTTCCTTGAAAGATCCGTTTTTTATATCAAACTCCAGTGTCTTAAAATCCCCGTACCCTGGATGACATCCGCTGTAAGAACAGGAATTGTCGAGTATCGTTTTGATATTCAACTGAAAAGAAACCTGTAGTGTGTCGCAGAATTCGACCGGTTCGGGCGGAGGGATTGTCTCGTAGGTACACGCAGGCAAGAAAAGAGCCCAAATGGCTGCCATGGGAATCAGAAGGAACAGAAAACGTTTGTACTGCATAGGAGTTGGCGTTATAAATCAAAATCATACCGGAGCTGTCTCACAAGTCTGTTCTTTCCCATGGCCGCCAAAAAATAGGTCCTTTTTTCCATTCTCAAAAAAAAATGGCTTCCCCATTTTTTTTGAGAATGGAAGATGAACATAAAATGATATGCCGGTGGCGAAAAACGGTCTTTTGGGACAGGTCCCATGTACTTTAAGGTGATACCTTTGGAAATAGAAATAGTTTTTGAAAGGACAACTTTTTTTCGTCCTTCGAATGACTTAAAAAGGCAACCCGGATTCCTCCTTCCCGGATTGATCATTTTGGAGTGTTGATGAACCAAACCCCGTTTCGAATTGTATATTTTCGGGTTGAAATGGCGCTGAGCCCAACCCATTTTTTTTCACCTAATTGAATCAATAAAGCATATCGTTATGTATCCTGCTGAAATCGTCGCTCCAATGTCCAAAGACCTTACGGACTATGGGTTTGAATCACTCAAAACGCCGGAGGAGGTCTCCGCAGTCCTTGACCAAACCGAAGGGACCGTTCTGGTAGTCGTCAACTCGGTATGCGGCTGCGCTGCCGCGAATGCACGCCCGGGCGCCAAACTGTCGGTTCAGGGCGCTAAAAAACCAGGTAAACTTGTTACGGTATTTGCCGGTGTCGACAATCAGGCCACGGCCAAAGCCCGCGAATACATGCTTCCGTACCCGCCTTCCTCGCCTTCCATCGCATTGTTCAAAGACGGAAAACTGGTTCACTTCCTTGAGAGGCACCATATTGAGGGCCGGTCGGCAGAGATTATTGCCGCCAACCTGGAGATGGCTTTCGACCGGTACTGTTGACCGGATACGCCGGGAGGTTATTTTTTGAGCCTCCCATATTTTTTCATGATTTCCAGGACCCGATCTACGGGGAGTTCCTCGGCCCGAATTCCGTTGGCTTCCATGGTTTCTGCAGCAAACAGCGAGTTGATGATTGCCTCTTCGGTAGCTTCTATGACTGCGAGGAACAAAGGAGATACGGCGTCGTTATGAAGCGTTTCCTGGATGAGTGCAGGCTTTTCCATCCGGTATGGTATGCGAAGGCCGGGCGCGGTGGAAAAAGCCACGACATAATCCCCGCTCCCATTGGAAGCTATGCCTCCTGTGCGGGCCAATCCCAGCATTCCCCGCTGGGCTAGCCGCTTAAGGTTGCGGGCATCCAGCGGTGCGTCGGTGGCAACGACTATCATACAAGATCCGTCGGGCGAGTAATCCAGTTGTTCTTTGAGGTAAAAACGGCCAAGTTCCTCCCCTACCGGCACACCGTCAATGGAAAGCACGCCTCCGAAATTGGTCTGGACCAACACCCCCACCGTATATCCGCCCAACTTAGGCGGGAGAATGCGCGAAGCCGTACCGATACCTCCTTTGAATCCAAAGCAGCGGGTTCCCGTGCCAGCGCCTATGTTGCCCTCCTGTACTGCCGTATCGGTGGCGCTGTGGATTGCCGCAAGCACGTGCTCGGGGCGAACCGGCCGGCTTCGGATATCGTTCAGCCCGCCGTCGTTGGTCTCCCCAACCAGGGCGTTCACGGAGCGAACCTGCTCATTGCCCTTTTGGGACAAGGTGTAGGAAATAACGCCTTCCATAGCCGCCGGCACGCTGAGCGTAGACGTGAGCACAATGGGCGTTTCGAGGTTGCCCAGTTCCTCGACCTGGGTTGACCCGGCCAGCTTGCCAAACCCGTTCCCGACAAAAACCGCCGCCGGAACCTTTTCCTGAAATATGTTGCCCGGATGCGGTACGATCGCAGTCACCCCCGTCCGCACCCGGTCCCCTTCCATCAACGTGCAGTGGCCCACGCGTACGCCGGCCACATCGGTAATGGAATTGCCTTTTCCAGGCTTCAAAACACCAAATACGATGCCCAGGTCGCGGGGCCGGGGCTGGCTCAAAGCGGGTTTCAGATTCATAATCAAACCGGTTAAAACCATAACAGATAGCAAAAGACGCATCTTTGTTGTTTTTTTATCACTTCCTTAACCATACATTTCCCCGCTTTTGCGTTATTTGGGCATATGGTTACACTAAAATACCGAAAATGATCCGACTGTTGAGTACTCTACTAATGGTTTTCGCGCTTTCCTCCTGCCAGGCGCAAGGAATTAAAGGGGCTTTGGACAAACTCAAAGCCAAAGTCACCGAAAGCGATTTAACGAAAGAAGAGGCAGGAAAAGGGTTAAAAGAAGCGCTTAAAGTGGGCGCAGAGGAGGCCGTGGCCTTTCTGTCCAAAGAAAACGGATACTACGAGAGCGTTTACAAAGTCCTCTTACCGGAGGAAGCCCAGAAAGTCGTCTCGAAGTTAAAAATGGTTCCCGGGTTCTCCAATGTCGAGCAAGAGCTTGTTTTGCGTATCAACCGCGCGGCTGAGCTGGCTGCTTCCAAAGCGACCCCTATCTTTGTCAACGCTATTACCCAATTAACCTTTCAGGACGCTCTGAACATCCTGATGGGCGAGAAAAATGCCGCGACGAATTACCTGCGCAGCACCACGTCTGAGCAGCTTTACGCCGAGTTCAAGCCGGTCATTGCTACTTCCCTCGATGAGGTCAACGCCCGCCAATACTGGAAAGACGCCGTTACCGCATATAACAAAATCCCCCTGGTCACCAAAATCAACACCGAGCTCGACGACCACGTGGCAAACAAAGCCTTGGGCGGATTGTTTCAATTGGTGGAAGTAAAAGAAGCCCAGATTCGTACCGATGTTTCGGCCCGCACTTCCGATATACTTAAAAAAGTATTTGCCAAGCAGGATAAGCGGTAATCCCCCTTTCGCATAATACGCCTCAAACCATATGAAAATCCTGATTGCTGACGACGAAGCCCACATCCGTTTGCTAATTGAACAGACGCTCGACGATCTGGAAGACGAAGGCGTTGATATTCTGACGGCAGCCAACGGGGAAGAAGCCCTTGAAGGGATTTTGGAAGAACGCCCGGAACTCGCATTCGTCGACGTTATGATGCCGAAAATGGATGGAATGGAAGTGTGCCGCCAGGTGAAATCCAGGCTCGGCGAAGCGTCGCCTTATCTCGTCATGCTGACCGCCAAAGGCCAGGACCTCGACAAACAAAAAGGGATGGAAGCGGGCGCCGACCTTTTCCTTACAAAGCCTTTTGATCCGGACGAAATCCAAAGCATTGCGCTTAGGGTGTTGGGGCTGTAGGAAGGGTTGGGGCGTTGAGGCGTTAGGGGGTGGGGGGCGTTACACGTCGTTTGGCGATATACAAATTGGCCAGCAAGAACGCAATGCCCAACAGGATAAAGGCGACGCCTTTCACGATCAGGCTCCAATCGGCGTCGAAAAACCGCGTGACCGCCAGGGCCAAAACGAATAACATGCCAATGTTGAGGTCTGGTAAACTGTTGGAACGTATGCCTTCCCGCAAATAGGCCACTCCTATAGCCAGGCCGTACAGGTTCGCCAGGATGATGGCCGGCAGGTCTTTTTCCTGTCCGTTCGAGAAGACCGCATAAAGCGCCAGCATCAAAGGAAATCCAAACAACAGGCCGGATTCCAGGGAAAACCCAATGGATTTCCAATGAACCCATCCCAAAAAGAGCCAGGCCAGCGCCAGGAGCGTCAGCACGGTGAAATTAGTCAGAGCCGCCCATAGCGGATACTCCAGCGTTCCCCAGAGACGGTCGAAATTAAACCCGGGAACCCGTGCTCCGTAAGCGCAAATTATCAGCATAATGAATACTCCTGCCAGGCCAAATACTAAAAAAGGCTGGCGGATCAGGTTCCGGCCCGGGGGGAATAGCACGGCGCTGAGCAGGCAGAATACGCTAAGCCACAATCCCGTTCCTACCATAATGTATTCCGACAATCCGGAATCGGTGGAGGCAAACCACCCAAAGGCCCAGCTAATCATGAACGCCCAGGCCAGAAGGTGTTTTCGGATCCATTCCCCCGCCCGATAAAAATTATACGCCAGGTGGGGAATCGCTATAACCAGAAAGGCCCAAAAACCTACCGTCTCCGGCCGCGAAACCTGAAGCGCCCAAACCGTGGCTCCAATCAGGTATATGATGGCCGACAAACTGGAATTTAAAAGATAAAGCAGCGGAATGCTCAAAATCAACCATGGCTTAAGAAACGCGTCGGCTGTGCCCGTAAGGTGGTAGGTTTCGCTGATGAGGCTGATCGTAGCCCCCAAAAAGACCATCAGCACCGCCGATCCCGATTCTGTCCAAACCAGGGAGTTTCGCTTTTTAAAAAATACATAGCCATAAAGAACCAATCCCAGAATCACCGGCAGGAAGCTGATCGCAGTCTGCCAATCTCTCGACAAATACTCCCAATTATAGGCAATGATCGAAACAATCCCTCCTCCGATCAGCAGCGCCCCTACAATACCAATGGCAATGACGCCTGGCTGCAGTCCGGTGCTATCCTCAGTATCCGGCGCATAGCGTTTCCGAAGCGCGCCGGCCTGGGCATCGCTCAACAGGCCTTCTTCCACCCATTCCGGGAGTTGCTGAAACAACCAGCGAATTTCGCGTTTGGACATTGCGGTACGGTTGACGGTTGACGGTTGACGGTTGACGATTGACGGGTAATTTTGACTCCCTGCTCCCTGCTCCCTCTATTCCCTGCTCCCTTCAAAATTAGAAAAAATCCGCAGACCCAAAGAGGTTTCGCCGGAACAGATTATAGGCTATTTTTGCTCCCGAATACCCAACATCCGATCCATGCTTAAATTAATCCCTTGGCCGCTTCGTCTTCCAGTTCGCATGCCGTATTCTGGCGCGAGGCTCCGCCTTGGCAGCCCTGGCGCGAGACTCCGCCTTGACAGCCCTGGCGCGAGACTCCGCCTTGACAGCCCTGGCGCGAGGCTCCGCCTTGACAGCCCTGGCGCGAGGCTCCGCCTTGACAGCCCTGGCGCGAGGCTCCGCCTTGACAGCCCTGGCGCGAGGCTCCGCCTCGTGCCTAGTACCTTTACGAAGCTCTGCCTCGTCGCAGCCTTCTTATGCTACCTCGCCGCGCCCGCCACCAGTCAGGCGCCGGCAGAAAACCGCTTCCAGTCGTTCCTCACGCCTGCTGACACATTACACAAAGGCAGGTTCTGGCTATTGGCCGGCGGCGGAGCGGCGGTCTACACAGCCACATCTATTGGGTTGTACAATATTTGGTACAAAGACTATCCCCTGGGAAAGTTCCATTTTTTCGACGATTACGGCGAATGGGAGAACATGGATAAAGCGGGGCACTTGTTCACCGCGTATGCGGAAAGTTATGCCGCCTACAAAGGCGCGCGGTGGACGGGCATTGAAGAAAAACCGGCAGCCTGGATTGGCGCGGGGGTAGGTACGTTGCTTCAGGCTACCATCGAGGTTATGGATGGATTTTCGGAACGGTGGGGGTTTTCGGTTGCCGATTTCGGATACAATACGGCTGGAGTAGGCTTGTTCCTCGGCCAGGAATTGCTTTGGCAAGACCAGCGGATCATGGTCAAAGTTTCCCACACCCGGCCCAACTACGGCGCTTCCCCCCTGACCAGCAGTACCGGCGTAACCCGGACGGTCGACGAAGCCGCTACGATTCTTTACGGCAAGTTCCCGGCTTCGTTTGTCAAAGACTACAACGGCATGACTATCTGGGCTTCCGTGAATCCGGCCTCATTTTTTACGGGAAAGAAAAAGCCGTTTTTCCCGCAATGGCTGAATATCGCCGGGGGCTACGGCGCCCAAAATGTCTACGGCGCTTACGGCAATGCGATTACGGACCAGGAAGGCAATGTCTTTTCGCTCCAGCAATACCCGCGATACCGGCAATACTACCTCTCGCTGGATGCCGACCTGCGCCGCATCCCCACCCGCAGCCGGGCGTTGCGCACCTTGTTTACGGCCCTGAGTTGGATCAAACTGCCCGCCCCAACCATGGAATGGAACAGCCTGGGAGAACAAAAATTCTACTGGCTATACTGGTAATGTAGCCCGGATTTACAATCCGGGGGTGTTTGGCGGATTTAAAATCCGCAGAACATTCTCGGGTTGTAAATCCGAGCTACAGATTACAAATCCGCAGAACATTCTCGGATTGTAAATCCGAGCTACAGATTGCCAATCCAAGCTACATTAGTGAGCGATATGGAAGAGCGCATCGCCCTGGCTGACGATAGACACATTGGTGTGGCCGATAATATAGCCGCTGCAGGACGCTTTGATGATCGATTTTTCCATACCATAAGGATCGGTGATCATCCCGATCGGTTCTCCCTTGACTACTTTCTGGCCAGAGGATTTGGTCCACTGGAAGATTCCGGCTCTGGGGGCGCGCTGCCGGGTGGATCTCATAAATATCTGGCTTATGGGTTCGTCAAAGGTCGTTTCCAACATACCTAGAAAAGCAAGGACGCGCTGGATGCCGTCGATGCCTTTTTCCACCGAGTAGCCATCGAGCCTGCTGTTCTCGCCTCCTTCGTATACCAGGATCGGTTTGCCTGCATCCAGTGCTGTTTTTCTCAAGGATTTGGAAATGGGTTTCGATGCGATCAGGTAGGGAGCGCCAAACGCCTTTGCCAGTTCAATGCCGGATATTTCGTTGGGGGTAAAGCGGACCTGGGGATAGTTGAAGTGCCCTCTTCCTCCTGTATGCAGGTCGATTCCGCAGTCGATATGGGGGAAAATTTCTTTAGTCAGCGTCGCAGCAATTCGGGAAGCCAGAGAACCCCTCGCACTACCGGGAAAACTACGGTTGATATCCTTCCCATCCGGCACGTCCCGGGAGGAAGAAATGAAGCCGTATACGTTCAGCACCGGCACAGCGATTACCATACCTTTGCGTATCCTGGAGAAAACGCCCGATTCGACGGTACGGCGGATAATTTCAACACCATTAATCTCATCCCCATGTACGCCCCCAAGGACGAGGACACGGGGGCCTGGCTTGCGGCTCCGGAATACATGCGCTTTGATAAGAATCTGATTTCCCGAAGGAAACCTTCCTACCGGAATGCGAACCATCGCATTCTCTCCAGGATCGATCCAGGTGTTGTAAATCCGGATAGGTTTGAGGGAAACGCGGACGGATTTAGCCATAGAAAATAGTACTCCTTAAACTTTCACTCGGGTCTTTGCCATGACCTTGCGCTCGATGAATTGAATAATTTTACCGGCAACGTCTACCCCTGTCGTAGTTTCGATCCCTTCAAGGCCAGGCGAGGCGTTCACCTCCATCACCAAAGGGCCCCGGTTGGAACGAAGCAAATCGACGCCGGCAACGTCCAGCCCCATTATCCGGGCGGCTTTAATCACGACGGAGCGTTCTTTCTCTGTCAGCTTAATGGGAATCGCTCTTCCTCCCCGGTGGAGGTTGGATCGAAATTCGCCTTCCTGGGCGATCCGTTTCATGGCAGCAACGGGTTTGCCGTTGACGACCAGCGCCCGGATGTCGGTGCCGCTCACTTCCCGAATGAATTCCTGGAGGACGACCCGCGTATTGAGGCGGTGGAACGCATCCAGGGTAGATTGGGCACTTTGCAGGGTTTCGGCCAGCATCACCCCGATGCCATGCGTGCTTTCCATCATTTTGATAACAACAGGCAGGCCTCCCAGACGCTCAACGATGGGCCCCAGCGGCGTACCTTCTGAAGGATAAAACGTATTGGGAATTTCAATCCCATAACCTTGCAGGCGCTGGAGGGCCCGGAGTTTGTCGCGGGCCTGCCAAAGTCCCTGAGACCGGGTGGAGGTGAAGACGTGCATTAACTCCAGGTGGCTAATCAGCGAAATGCCCTCCTGGGTAACTGAAGTACCGATCCTGGGTATGACTGCATCCAGGCTGCTTAACGGCAGATCGCCGTAATAAACCTCCAGTTTACCGTTTTCCATCCCTAAAACGCATTGGGTATGGTCGATAATCTGCATGGAGTGGCCCCGCAACAACCCGGCGCGGAAGAGGCTTTGGGTCGAATACAACTGTGGCCCGCGAGATAAAATGGCAATGTTCATGTTCCCTTGTTCTTACTACCGGAATTTGCCGGGAAGTTACAATTATTTGGCAACCGTTCTTATTTCACTTGCTGATATTCAAAAAATATTGGTCGAAACCTTTTTCGCCTCGTACCTTGTTGGGCAAAACACCAAAACCACCATGGAACGTACCATCCGGCCTTCTCTGGACAACCCGCGGATCATCCGGGCGTGGACCTTTTTCGACTGGGCGAATTCGGCTTTTGCCCTGGTAATTACCACGGCCATTTTTCCCGCTTATTTCCTTGCCGTAACCGACCCGGAAATCCGCATTTGGGGCCAAACCATGAGCAACAGCGCGCTTTACGCCTATGCTATCTCTGCTTCCTACCTGCTCATCGCCGCCTTTTCCCCACTCCTTTCAGGGATTGCAGATTACGGGGGTAAAAAGAAGGGATTCCTGCAACTATTTACGGTCATGGGCTCCATTGGTTGCCTGTCATTGTTCTTTTTCCAGGGGATGCCCCAGTTGGGCCTTGGTTTAACCGGTTTTATCACCGCCATGATCGGATTTGCCGGAGGCCTGGTTTTTTACAATGCCTACTTACCGGAAATTGCATCTCCTGAAAAGTACGATCGCGTCAGCGCTTCCGGTTACGCCATGGGATACATCGGAAGCATATTGTTGTTGATTCTGAATTTAATCGTCATTCAGCAGCCTTCCTGGTTTGGGCTTCCGGAAGAAGGAACGCTCCCCGTCCGAATCGCATTTATCATGGTAGGCCTTTGGTGGATTGGGTTTGCGCTCATTCCCTTCCGGGTGCTGCCCAATACCAGCCGGATGCCTTTCTCTGTATCCATGTTGAGCAAGGGGTTCCAGGAACTTCGAAAGGTGGCTGCCATTGCCTTCCGGAGCCCAAATCTGCTCCGGTTTCTAGTATCGTTCTTTTTTTACAGCGCAGGCGTGCAAACGGTGATTTTTCTTGCTGCTACCTTTGCTGAAAAGGAGCTTCGATTTGCCACTTCCGAACTCATACTCGTCGTTCTGATCCTTCAGGTAGTCGCAGTGGGGGGCGCCTTTTTATTTGCCCGCATGTCGGAAAAGCAGGGCAACAAACCGGCCTTGATCACTATGCTGGCGATTTGGATCGGCATTTGCCTGTTTGCCTACTTCGTCCAGACCCGATGGCAATTTTATCTGACGGCAGGCGCTGTTGGGATGGTAATGGGAGGCATTCAGGCCCTTTCCAGGTCGACCTACTCCAAGCTGCTTCCTCCAAAAACCCAGGACACCGCCAGCTTTTTCAGTTTTTACGATGTGCTGGAAAAAACAGCCATTGTGCTGGGAACGTTTTCTTTTGGTTTTTTGGACCAACTCACCGGAAGTATGCGGGTGAGCGTATTAATTCTCGGGGGCTATTTTTTAATCGGAATGGCCGTTTTGGCTTATGTACGGATCGAAAAAAGTGCTGAACCATTCTAAGCCCGCCCTTGTTCCAAAATGACCATGCGAATGAATTCCCAAAATATCCTGATCAAAATTGCCTTTGCCGCACTGATAGCGGTTGGAGGCATGCTGCAGAGCGATGGCCAGGCCCCTGCCGCCGACGTGCGTATCAGCTTGCTCACCTGCTCTCCTGGACAGGCGCTGTATTCCAAATTTGGCCATAGCGCCATCCGGGTTACAGACCCGGCGAACCAAACCGACATAGTATACAACTACGGTTTGTTCGATTTCGACACCCCAAATTTTTACATCAAATTCATTCGTGGCAAACTCCCATACCAATTGGGCATTCAGCCTTTCCGGCAGTTCATGTGGGAATATGAATACGAAAACCGGGAAGTGCTCGAGACTCCCCTCCAACTTAGCCCGGAACATAAAGCGGAGCTTCTGCGGTATCTGGAGATCAATTACCTTCCTGAAAACAGGCAATATCCCTACGATTTCTTCTTTGACAACTGCGCTTCCCGCATCCGGGACGTACTGGAAAACAGCGCGGCGATGACCTACATACCTAAGGATACGCTGAAATCAAGCAAAACCTTTCGGGAATTACTGGACGAGTATATCGGGACATACCCCTGGGTCAATTTTGGGATAGATTTGATTCTCGGACTGCCTGCCGACCAGAAAGCCGGATTCCGGGGGGAAATGTTTCTGCCGGATTACCTGGCCGCAAACCTGAAAGCAGGCCAGAGCATCCGGCAACCTGTGACGGCGCCCGACAGGTTACTGCTCTCCGGTCAGCGTGGAAAACCTGGTCCTAAGCCTGTGTTTACGCCTTTCCTGGCGTTTGTCCTGTTGTTTTCTGTGTTTGCACTGCTGAGCCGGCTTGCGCCAAACAGCAAGGCCCTGCTTTTGGCGGATATCTTGTTTTTTCTGGCTTTGGGCTTGGCCGGAAGCTTACTTGCCTTTATGTGGGCAGGCACTGACCACGATGCCACCCACCGCAACCTGAATCTGTTGTGGGCTAATCCCCTGGCCTTTGGCGCCCTGGCCGGGTTGTTTTTCCCTTCCGGGCGAAATGGGATGATCCTGGTAGGTTTGGGAGCGCTGATCGCCTTGCTTGGTTTCCCTCTGCTGCCCCAGAAGTTGCATCCCGCCGTGATTCCCATTGCGTTAACAATCCTGCTCCGGTGCCTATACCGTCTTGGGATTATTCCGTTTTCACAAAAACAACCCGGCATTGCCCTGGAAAAAGCCTGACTCCTTACCATGCTTTTCAACACACCCGAACATGCGCACCATAGACACGATTGTTTTTGACCTGGGCGGCGTACTAATCGATTGGAACCCCGCTTACCTTTACCGGAAATTATTCAGCAATGAGGAAGAAATGACCTATTTCCTCCGGGAGATCTGTACTCCTTCCTGGAACGAACAACAAGACGCCGGCAGGCCCTTGAGCGAAGCCACATCCTGGCTGGTAAACAAGCATCCCGAATACGAAGACCTCATCCGCGCGTTTTATGAGCGCTGGGAGGAAATGATTGCCGGCCCGGTACACGAAACTGTACATATCCTCGAACATCTCTACCGGCAAAACAAGCACCGGCTCTATGCATTGACCAACTGGAGCCACGAAACCTTCCCTATCGCCCAGGCACGCTTTGCATTCCTGAACCGGTTTGAAGGGATCCTTGTATCCGGAGAAGAAAAATTGATTAAACCCGATCCGCGGATCTTCTACCTTCTTTTCGAACGCTTTGGTATCCAGCCGGAACATGCCCTGTTCATCGACGATAACCCTAAAAACGTGGAAGCAGCCCAACGTTGCGGAATGCATGCCTTGCAATTCCATTCTCCCGGCCGGCTTCACGCCGACCTGACCAGCCTGGGAGTTCGTACAAAAGACTGATCCCTTTTCTCTGACGCGAACCGGATCGGAATACCGCCTCGCCTATATCCAGGGCCGGTTCGTATTCACCCCACCCGACCAGGATTATTTCTTAACTCCAAATGCTCATCCCCATTAGCTTTTTTCAGGCCAAAAGCCCAATAAACCACTTTCCAAACAAAATCGACCGATTATTTAATAAATGCCGCCTTTCTCCAAAAATTAATTACGCATTGAATGTCAATGATTTTTGAAATAAAAAAAATCATAAACTTATAATTCATTGATTTTCTGATGCAAAAAAACGCCTCTTCCCTGGCATTATTGGTGAAGAAGGATTATTTTTGGAATGAATTTTGGCGAGCCTTCCAATCGCCGTTGAACCTTTCAGGTCTATTGACCCGCCTCTGTTTCAAGGCTTACTTCCCAAACCGATTTATTGCCGGGAAACGCGCTGGTATTATGCGTTTCCTAGGGCGTAAGTATTGAGAAAACGACCATCGGCGCCGTGCTGCCCTATAGCCGGACGCCGCGAAGAAAGTGAAACTCATGAGAAAAAACTACATGCTTACCCTGCTTTTAGCAGGTTTGGGAGGATTGATTTGCATTTCCTTTCCCGGTTTCGGGCAAACCGGCGAAGTTTCCGCATTATTTCACAGCACGCAGTTCAGAGGGCTTCAATGGCGAAATGCCGGTCCTTTCAGAGGAGGCCGGAGCGTAGCGGTTACAGGAGTCCGTCAAAAGCCATTCACCTTCTATATGGGCACTGCGGGAGGTGGCTTGTGGCTCACCGAAGACGGCGGGATGAACTGGCGAAATATCTCCGATGGGTATTTTTCCTCCGGCTCCATTGGAGCCGTTGCCGTTGCCGAATCCGATCCGAATGTCGTTTGGGCCGGAACGGGTGAACACGCTGCCAGAGGAAATACGACTTCTCCTGGCGACGGCGTGTATAAATCGACCGATGGTGGGCGTACATGGACCCATACCGGGTTAATTCACTCAAGGCATATTTCGGCAATCCGCATCCATCCCGGCAACCCAGAGATCGTTTATGTAGCCGTTCAGGGGGCGCTTTTTGGTCCCAGCCACCAACGGGGAATTTACCGGACGACCAACGGAGGCCGTACCTGGGAGCAGATCCTTAATGTCAATCCGACCACAGGCGCCGCTGACCTGGTTATGGACATGGATAATCCCCGGGTGCTGTATGCCGCCATGTGGGATCACCAACGCACCCCATGGCATATCCGGAGTGGCGGCCCCGGATGCGGCTTATTCAAATCCACCGATGGCGGGGACAATTGGGAGAAGCTCTCGCAGGGGCTTCCAGCTTCTTCAGGAAAAATGGGAATCGCTGTTTCCAGGTCGGCGCCAGATCGCGTGTATGCCGTTGTAGAAGCGGAAAACGGCGGAATATTCCGCTCCGAAGACGGAGGCATAACCTGGACTCAAACCAATTCCAGCCGCGTTACCTTTGCAAGGTCCTGGTACTATGCCAAAATCGTAGCCGACCCCCAGGACCCCGAAACCATATACGTGCTCAATGCTCCATTATTGCGATCCATTGACGGAGGCCGCACGTTTCAGCAAATAGAGAACCCGCATACTGACCAGCATGCCCTGTGGATACACCCCGACCGGCCGCAAACCTTAATTCTCGGGAACGATGGCGGCGCTTGTATCAGCTTTAACTATGGCAAGTCCTGGTCTGCGCAGGACAACCAACCCACAGGCCAGATGTATCGCGTCATTACGGACAGGCAGTTCCCCTACCGGATCTATTCCGGGCAGCAGGACTACGGCGCCTTTTCCATCGCAAGCCGGAGCGCAGCAGATGGGTTGACGAAAACCGATTGGAACATTATCGGGCCGGGAGAAAGCGCTTTTGTTGCGTTCAACCCCGACAACCCCCAAACGATTTTTAGCACAGGGTATCAAGGGCACATTCATGCCTTTACCCCTTCCGACAACACCTTGAAAGACCTGATGGCCTATCCCACACTCGGGTTGGGGAATGCCCCCTCCGGACAAACATACCGGTTTAACTGGAATGCGCCGCTCATTATGGATCATCACCAGCCGGGCGTCTTGTACCATGGCGCCCAGGTTGTGCTGCGCTCTGCCGACGCAGGAATGTCCTGGCAAACGATCAGCCCTGATCTCACCCGCGACGACCCGGCCAAACAAGGCAATGGCGGAGGACCGTTTATTAATGAAGGAGCTGGGGGGGAGGTATATAATACCATTTCCTATCTGGCTTGCTCCCCCCACGTGCAAGGCGAGCTCTGGGCAGGAACCGACGACGGCCGCCTCCACCTAACCCGCAATGGTGGGAAATCCTGGCAGGAAATCACCCCCCCAGACCTTGGGGAGGCTTTGATCCATTGTATCGAGGTTTCACCACACCATCCGGGCCGGGCCTTCGTCGCCGCAACCCGCCACAAATGGAACGATCTGAAGCCTTTTGTCTTTTTCACCGCCGATTTTGGCGCTCATTGGACCCTAATCACCGAAGGTTTTGGGATTGACAACCCGGTGCGCGCCATTCGGGAAGATCCGGTTCGGCCAGGCTTACTGTATGCCGGGACGGAACGCGGCCTGTTTGTTTCTCTGGACTGCGGGAACTATTGGCATCGCTTTCAACTCAACCTGCCGCTTTGCCCGATCAATGATCTTACTATTCAGGATAATGACCTTATTGCCGCAACCGAAGGCCGGTCGCTTTGGATCCTTGACGACCTGAGCCCGCTGCAGCAATATCCGGATCTGGCCCAAAACGCCCCTGCATTGATTCAGCCCAAGCCAGCCTACCGGTTTGAAACGAGCCAGCAACTTTTCGGGCAGGGAGACCAGGGGCAAAATCCTGCCGGAGGAATGTTGATCACCTATTACCTTCCCGAAAAAACACCCCAACTCCCCACAAAACTGGAGATCCTGAACGCAAAGGGGCAGATCATCCGGAGATTCCAAAACCAATCCGACCGCCAGCAAGCCATTTATGAAGGAGGCCCGCCTCAGGAACCCCTCTTGCCCTCCATGCCCGGCTTTAACCGGTTTGCCTGGGATTTGCGCAGGGAAACCCTTCCGGGAATTCCCAAAGTTTACATAAATGGAGACTACCGGGGCGGCATTGTCGCTCCGGGAAGCTACCACCTGCGATTGATCATTCAGAAGGACACTTTTCATACGAAAGCGACCGTCCTGGCCGACCCCAGGTTGCCGTTTCTACCAAGTGCTTACAAAACACAAGAAGAATTCCTGACGACGCTGGAAGCCCAGGTCCGCGATGTTTTCCAGTCGGTCAGCCAGATGAGAGACATCAGGGAACAGATTCAGAACCTTATAGGGTATCTGGAAAAGGCAGAAGATTGCGAGGAACTGGTTGCCTCCGGAAAACAGGTTGTCGAGCGTGTAAATCTGTGGGAAACCGGACTGATCCAGCCCCTGCAACAAACCTCCCAAGATGTGATCAACTACCCGGGCAAGCTTAGTGCCGAACTGCTCGATTTAAAAAACCGCGCCGATGGTGCCGATCCAAGGATTACGGAGGGCCTGCATCGGCGTTTTGCCGACCTTAAAGCCGAATGGACCGTCCAGCGCAAATCCATGCAGGATATTCTGAACCGGGAGTTGGCCAGTTTTAAAAAGATATTCCGCCAAAAGGATATCCCAGGCTTAATTATTCCAGCTGTCACCGCTTTCTAAATTGAGGGCAATTGTTACCTTTGCCCAGAAAAATTCAAGAACGCCATGGAAGCAGCTAAAAACTCCAATCGTTTGGACTGGGTTATCTTCTTTATCTCTCTCGCCGTCATGATCGGCTTTTTCGTTTGGGCCGACGAATGGTTCTGGCTTGCCCTTCCTTTTGTGCTCACCTATTTTGTCCGCGCTTTGCGCATGATGTAATCGTTTTATTTTTTTATTAATGCCCGAAGCTGGAACAGGTGACCGGCTCGGGCTGTATTTTTTGGGGATTCTTCTCTCCCTTGATTTTGGCTTGATTTCGGACAAAATGGCTCTCCGGAACGCCTCTTACGTCATACTACTTTCTCTTTTCCAGCGTTTTAACAGTATTGTTAACCTGAAATCCCAAAACTAGTATGAAAAAGGTTTTCCTTCTTTCGCTTTTTGTCTTTTGCGTAACAGGTCAGCAGATTTTGGGGCAACCTACTGTTACGCTCTCTCCAAAGTACCAGAAACTTGAACTACAAGCCACTCCTGAACTGAAGACAAAACTGGTAAATTTACGCAAGGAAATAACGACGAAAAAGTACACGTTTGTTGTTGGAAACACGAAGGTGAGCAATCTTCCAATTGCCCGGATTACCGGAGAAAAAGAACCCACAGCCGCTCAAGTTGCCAAGATCAAGGAATTAAACCTTACATACAGCAGGCTGAACCAATTCAAGGATATTCCATCTTCCTTTCACCCTATTCAATTGGGGTTATCAGGTTGTGCAGCTACTGCCAGCAAATTGGACCTCCGGAGCCGCGGCTTGGTCACCCCAGTCCGGGATCAAGAGGGATGCGGATCATGTTGGGCTTTCGGAACTATGGCTGCGTTTGAATCGAGTTATGTTCTGATCAACGGAGTAAGTCCTTCCGTTACCGATGTTTCTGAAAGGCAGGTACTGAATTGTTCTAATGCGGGAGATTGCGTTGGCGGTTATTCATGGGAAGTATTCGAATGGATGGTCAACCTAAAAAAGAACGTCGATACAGAAGCCGCCAATCCCTATCAACCTTCCAAAGTAGCCTGCGCATCGGGCAGCCCCAACACGGCTTATTACGCCTATAAATGGGGAGTTATTCATCCGTCCGGCGATGTAGGCCAAATTGCGACCACCCAACAGATCAAAGAAACGATGTGCCAACACGGCGTAGTAGTGACGAGTCTTTTAGTAACCGATTTGTTCCAGAACTATGCAGGCGGGGTGTTTAATGAGAATGTAGGCGGAGCCCCCCGCACCAATCACGTTGTGGCTATTGTTGGATGGGATGACACAAAACAAGCGTTCCTGATCAAAAACTCCTGGGGAACTGATTGGGGAGAAAATGGGTATATGTGGATCAAATATGGCTCCAACTTTATTGGCCGGAGAGGCTTATGGGTAGAAGCCGAAAAACTGGACGACTGCATCTATTTCGATCCCGCGAAGCTGACAATTCAGGCCTATGGCAGCAGTGGACAATACAGGCTCATCGAAGGGAGTAAGGCCTTGCTGCTTTTTCCCAACAAAGCCGAAGCGGAAAAGTCCATGGAATTGATCAAAAAGTATCAATTGAACAAGCAATGCTTCGTTGGACGTCCCAATCCTTCGATGGAATATTGGACCAAAGGCAATGCCGCGCCTGCGGGCGCGCAAGCAGGAGAAGATTGCATCGGCTTCACCCCCGGAAACCTGAAAGTTCAGAAAATTGGCAGCAACTGGAAAATCACGGATGGTAGCAGCTTACTGTTTGACTTTGGTTCCGCTGAAAAAGAAGCCCGGATGGCCTTGGCTATCATTAAAAAGTATGGATTTACCAGGACTTGCTATGTAGGGAGGCCCGACCCGTCTCTGGAATACATGAGAAAATAAGCTGATTTGTTCAGGCTTAGATTATGCCATAAAGAGATCGGTGTTTTTCCCTTTGTTCCGAAAAAAGGAAGCAAGGGAAAAACACCCTTTTTTCTTAACCATAGCGTGCCTAGCTTAAAACCGCAACCTATGAAAACGCACTCCTGGCCCATGTGGGCATTCGTTGGCATTTCCATGTGCGCTCTGGGGCAAGCTGGTTGTACCCATCGGCACATATCCGGGTCTTTGGAAAACGCACAAAACGATACGACTACTATGCACGTAAAGGTTGGGGAGCCCTTCGCGCTCGTTCTGGAGGCGCAAATGGGCACCGGCTTCCAATGGATTCTGGAAGGTGAGCTCCCCGAAGGCCTTGTTTTTCTCCAAAAAGAGCAACTGACCAAAGAAGACGCCAAGAACGCCGACTTGCAGCGGTTCCGCTATCAGGCAGACGAAAAGGGGAGGTTCGTCTTGACGTTTATTTATCGCCGCCCATGGGAAAAAAAGATAAACCCTTACTCCAGAAAAACCGTTTTTACTATACTTGCTGAATAGTTGTGTCTTTATGCCGCTTCCCGATTTCTCCATGTTTGAAAACCGCCTGCGCAAAAACTGGAAGCATCTCCAGAAATGGGCGCGACGGGAAGGCATTTCGTGCTACCGGGTTTATGATGCCGATATTCCGGAATTTCCGCTGGCCGTCGACCTTTACGAAAACTGGCTACACGTGTCGGAATACCAGCGCCGCCATGCCCTAAGCCCGGAAGATCACGCGCTTTGGCTGGAGGGCTCAGAGACAGTGCTGGCCCGTTTTTTTGACTTCCCTCCAGAACGGATATTCATCAAAACCAGGCAACGCCAGAAAGGATACCAACAATACGAAAAAACGGCGGATGTACGGCACGAAATCGTCGTACGGGAAGCGGGGCTTCAGTTTCTTGTCAATCTGAGCGATTATCTCGACACCGGCCTGTTTCTCGACCATCGCAACGCGAGAGCTCTTGTCGGGGAATGGGCTTCGGGGAAACGCATGCTGAATCTCTTCGCGTATACCGGCTCTTTCACAGTCTATGCCGCAGCCGGCGGTGCAACCTCCACCACTACCGTCGACCTGTCCAACACCTACCTCGCCTGGGCAAAGCGCAACCTGGGCCTAAATGGTATTGCCGGCTCTCAGCACGCGATTGTCCGCGCAGATGCGCTCCAATGGCTGGACGAATCCAAGGAACAGCCCTACGATCTGATCGTCCTCGATCCTCCTACGTTCAGCAACAGCAAAATGATGAAAGAGGTGCTGGACACCCAACGGGACCACCCCAGGCTCATCAATAAGTGCCTCAAACTGCTTACGCCGGGAGGAACGCTTTTCTTTTCTACAAACTACCGGAATTTCCGGCTGGAAAAAGAGCAGCTCGAAAGCCCAAACGTAGAAGATATCACAGCCAAAACCATCCCCCCAGATTTTCGGAATAAAAAAATTCACGCCAGCTTCCTGATCAAAAAACAAGCTTAAGCGCCAAACTATCGGGGAATTACCCTAACTTTACGCCAGGTAAAGAGCCGCAATTTTCGGAGCTTTATCTGAAAAGCGGAAAAAGACCTTTGCTCTTTGAATGCTTTTCGTTTGACGAACATAATCCTGAAAACAATGAAAAGTACTTCTGTCGTGTTGCATGGCATTGCGCCTGCATTTGCCCTTGTGGGCTCTCTTCTGGCCGCCAACTCCAATCCGGGGTTAATTTATGGCGTTACCGCTCCTACGCCCACCGCTTCTTATACCATGGTATCGGGTCCTGGCCTGTTAACGGGTTCCGATTATCCGGTGACGCTCCCATTACAGGGAAGCGCTTGCAGGGCCGAATTGCCCCTGGATCTCCCGGCTTTGGGTGCGGCTTTGGATTTTTCGCTCCCTCTTTGTGGGGCCTCCCAGCTTAACGGCCTCAAAGGGCAAACCCTTCAACCGGATTCCTCGTGGCAGGATGCCGCTTTTCTGATCAACGAACAAACTATTGAGGCTATTCCGGAAGGAAACCACCGGCTGATTCTGAGCATTACGGATACCTGTGGCAATGCCTTCCAGGATACCGTGTTGTTTCGCGTTGCCGACAACGAGGCGCCCCGGGTCTTTTGCTCCCCAAACCTCACTGCAACCTTGTATCCCTTCCCGTGGCCACCCTTCGATAAATACCCGATCGACCGGATCTACGTCAGCCGGATCAATGGCGGAACATTTGACAACTGCAGCGGTGTCAAGTGGGTCAAAGCCCGCCGTTTGGTCGGACCGGAGTATTTCAGCAACCTGATCTTTTATGGCTACGATCTGGACGGAGATGGATTGATCTCCACCAACGATGGAATGGACGGCGATTACAACGGCCGCCTCGATCCCGAAGAATATTTCACCCCCGGCCCAAACGGCAAACTTTTCACACCAGCCCTTCCTTATGTCGATTTCTTCTGCCCCGACCTCCAGGGCGACCCAACCGTAGAACTCCTGGTCATGGATCATAGCGGGAATTTGGGTTCCTGCACAAGCCGGGTGGCGATCCAGGATGCAGGCCGCATTCAACTGACGGCCCCATCAGATCTGGAATTGGAATGCGATGCCCCAGGCTTGGACCTCCTTATGGCTGCGGATACTTTTGACACCGAGTTCTATAAATCGGTTGCCGGCCTCTTTGGCGATATTCAAATCCAAAGTGGCAACGAATGCGCCCAGTTGAGCGTTGATTACGACCTTTCATCGGATCTGAGCTGCGGAGCAGGCAAAATCATCCGTACCTGGACCGTTTCCAAGCAATCGCCGGTCGGAATGCTCCAGGAAAGCGTTTCCCAAACGATTTATCTTTCTCCTGTAAGTAATTTCGATATACTCTTCCCCGCAGATTTAACGGTGGAAGAATGCTCCCCCACCCAACTTGCCGTATCGGAAACCAAAGTGCAATCCCGGAGCTGCGACACCCTGAAGGTGACGGTGGAAGACTGGGTAACCCCGTTCACGCCCCGCTCCTGCGACGTGCTCTACCGCACATTTACCGTAACCAATCCCTGTGCGCCGGCAGATGCTTGCACCGAATACATCACCCTGGACCGCGAATTCCCTCTTCTAAAACAATCCATAGGACCAAAGGGCTTGTATGTGCTCGTCCGCGACCTGGATGAAGACGGGGTTCAGGAAATTTACCTCAGCGCCGACTCAATTCCCAACGAGAACGAACGCACTCAAATCGTGCCTAAGTGCGGCAACGGGCGGTTTTACGGCATTCGGTATACCCAGGTAATCAACATGGGCGATTCCAGGGCGCCGGTCATTCCTGGAGCTCCCGGATACAGCTTTCCCAGCCGGTTGACGGATTGCAAAGGAAGAGCTCAAATCGGATTCCGCGCAACGGATAATTGCACGGAACCGCTGAGCCTGGCCAATGTCAAGATCGGGTTGCGCAGCAACCCGGGTTCCCGGATTGACCCCCGTTTATACGATTTTTACTGGACAGCCCAGCAATTCGGCCGCGATAGTTTTTCCATTAAAGTGGACTATATCCCTGTAGGTTCCTACAATTTATACGTTGCGGTGAAGGACGCATGTGGAAATACCAGCGCCGAAACGGCTATTCCTTTTGAGGTCGAAGACCAAACAGGCCCCTATCCTTTCTGTCAGTTCCAACGCACCGTTACCCTGAGAAGCAACGGGGAAGCCATTATGAATTACTGGGACCTGCTTGCCGGCAAAACCTTTGATTGCAGTGGCCAGTTGGTAAGCATGCCAGATCCGGCTAACCCCAACCGCTATCTGGTGACAGAGTTCTCTGTTAACCGCCGGGGAGAAGAGCCCAACCGATACAATAAAACCCTGAAGTTTACCTGCGCCGATGCAGGCAAAACGATCGATGTGGAAATGCACGCTTGGGATAAATTCAACAACCATAACTACTGTCAGGCCAGAGTAACCGTCCAGGCCGGCGGCGTAGTGTGCCCGGAAACTTCCAACTCGGTAAGTTCAGGGCCAACCGGATTATTCCAGGATGATCCCTCCAAGGCCGGCCTTTGGGTTGATCAGAACTTTCCCAACCCCTTCCAGGAAAGCACCGAATTGCGGTTCTTCATTCCGGATGAAGGTCAGGTCGTTCTCACCGTCAGGGATTTGCACGGCAGGGTGCTGTACCGCCAGGATGCCGAATTTAATGCCGGATTCTTCACGATCGCACTCCCCGTGGAAAGTCTTCCTCCCGGCGTCATGACCTACACCCTCGAAATGCCGTCGCTCGGGCAAAAACAAACCATGCGGATGTTGAAACTGAAATAACACAACAGGGTCCACGCTCCCAATTAGTCCATTTATTTAGCATCAGGGAGCGCCTCAAAAGATGGACCTTGCCCGTGGCGGCAAATAAAAAAGGGGCAAGCTGGAAAACCAGCTTGCCCCAAACCATTCGTAAAACCTCGAAATTAGACGTTAGGTGTTTGACGTTAGAAAGATGTTAGTGAGAAAAGATTTCTAACGTCTAGCGTTTGACGTCTACTACCTAGTTAACTTTTTTGGCTTTAATGGTGCAGCCTACTGCTTTGGTGGAGGTGACCTCTGGATCTTTTCCTTTTTCCAAAGCTGCGATAGCGTCCTCTACATAGCGCTTGGTCACTGCGGAAGCGTCTGAAGCATTATCATCCAGCGCGCCGATGTAGCGAACCTTCAGGTTTTTATCCAGCAGGAAGATGTGCGGGGTACGGGTTGCCCCATACTGCGGATATACCTTTTGGCCTTCATCCATCAGGTAAGCGAAGGGGAATTTCTTTTCCTTGGCCCTTTGCTGCATTTTGGAGAAGCTATCGCCAGGCTGCACGCCAGGGTCATTGGGCTGAATAGCGACTACCGGGTACCCTTGAGGCTCCATTTTTTTGTGCAGTTCGACAATACGGTCTTCATACATAACCGCGTAGGGGCAGGTATTGCATGTAAACGTTACAATAAAGCCTTTGGCCTTTTTGTAATCTTTCAAAGAGACCATTTTTCCATCGATGTTCTTGAGGCGAAAATCAGGAGCGGTATCCCCGACCTTAAGCCCGGAATCCGGCATACCGGCTGCCATCCACAATGCGGCGCCGGCAAGGAGCAGACTAAACAATTTGAACGTTTGTTTCATCCTGTTACGATTTATTTGAATAAAAAAAATCCTTGAATTATAAACCCTTTACCCAATTCTCCAACGCTTCATAGCTGGGGAATTGTTCGCCGTAAAACCGCAATTCGCCTCCTTTAACGACAACGGTAGCCGGAATTGCGCCGCTCCATTCCGGAGTAACGCGATCGATCCAGTCGTTATACCGTCCATCGGCAAGCATTATAACGGTAGGTTTAAGCTTTCTTTCTTCCAGGAACGGCTTCAGTTTGGCGTCCAGGTCCTTTTTGAAATCCAGGCTGACTAAAAACACTTTAACTTTTTCACCGGACATGCGCTCGTGGAGGGTTTCGAAGTAGGGCATCTCTTCCACGCAAGGCGCACACCAGGTAGCCCAGAAATTGATGACATAAGCTGTATCGCTCTTGTTTTCCAGCAAGGGAGCAAAATCGTCAAAGCGGTCATAAACTACCAATTCGGAGGGGGCAGTTTGTGCGGTGTCGTTAGACTTTGGCTGACAGGAAAACAAGAAAATAGAAGCGAAAAGGAAAACTGAGTGCAAACGAAATAACTTAATGGTCATGTGATCAGGACTTTAATGACGCAAATTCTATTATTTTACCCATCAAAACTGCTAAGAAACCGTTAAGGGAAAGTTAAAACACACATTCCTTGATTTTGTTTTAGTCAGGGGCAGCGCCTTCCCTCTTTGTCTTCCCCGGTCATCAAGTCAGCGTAAATTCAATTCCCATTCGAGTAAGCGCCTTGGTGAACTGGCTGTCGGCATTCACCTTTCGGTCGGTAGAGATCATTCCGACCTTGATGCGCGCGCCGGGGTCGATCAATTCGACCCGAAGCTTATGCGGCCCTTTGTTCGCCTGGCAAATCGCATCCAGTTCTTCGATCAGAGGGGAAGAAAGGTATTCGACCGGCACTTTGAGGGTAATTCCCTCGGTCAGGTCCTGACCTGCCCCTTCCAGCAGCCGGATTTCGGTAACCTTGAGTTCAAGTTCCTCCTCGTTGCGCCAACTGCGCTGGAACCGGCCCTTGACGAAGATGACCATTCCTTCTGACAGTAAATGCTTGAACTTATGGTACTCCTCTCCAAACAAGCGGAACTCCAAAGCGCCCTGATAATCCGAGATGGTAAAGACGCCCCAGCCGTTACCGTTTTTACTGATCTTGTGTGTGGAGTGGGTTACCATTCCCGCGATCTGGAGCAAAGGTTTTTGCTGGTACTGAGGGATTTTGTCCAGCGTGCAGGTTACAAAATGTTCCAATTCCAGGCGGTAATCGTCCAGGGGATGGCCGCTAATATAAATACCGGTAACCTCCTTTTCGCGATTGAGCAATTCAATAAGGGGCCAGGGCTCGCAGGAAGGAACAGGCGGCTCCGGAATTTCAGCGGCCTGGTCCAGGCTTCCGAAGAGAGAATTTTGGGCGCTCTGCTTGTCGTTCCGGTAGGCATTGCCATACCGGATCGCGTGTTCCAGCAAGGTATCCGCTTTGTCGGTAGAAGCAAAGTACTGTGCCCGGTGAATCTGATCGAAACAATCAAAAGCGCCTCCGAATGCCAGGCTCTCCAGGGCTTTTTTGTTGACTGCCCGCATGGGAAGGCGGCGGACCAAGTCGAATATGGAAGCAAAAGGTCCCCGTTGCTGCCGTTCCTCCAGTATTTCTTCCACCGGCCCCTCCCCTACTCCCTTCAATGCCGAAAGGCCGAAGCGAATACATCCTTCCTTGTTTACCGAAAAATCGGAAACGCTTTCATTGATGTTAGGTCCAAGAACCGGAATCCCCATTTTACGGCATTCTTCGAGGAAGAAGGTGATATCGGCGATATTGTTCTTGTTGTGCGTCAAGACGGAAGCCATGAACTCCGCCGGGTAATGGGCTTTGAGGTAAGCCGTCTGGAATGCTACAAAAGCGTAACAGGTAGAATGGGACTTATTAAAAGCATAAGAAGCAAAGGCCTCCCAGTCTTTCCATATCTTTTCCAGTTTATCCTTTGGGTGCTGGTTTTTAATCCCGCCTTCCAAAAATTTAGGCCAAAGGGCGTCTAACTCGGCTTTGAGTTTTTTCCCCATCGCTTTGCGGAGTTTGTCGGCCTGGCCTTTAGTAAACCCGGCAAGTTTCTGGGAAAGCAGCATCACCTGTTCCTGATAGACGGTTACCCCATACGTGTCCTTGAGGTATTCTTCCATCTCGGGAAGGTCGTAGGTGATGGGTTCTCTACCGTGCTTCCGGGCGATGAAATTGGGAATGTATTCCAGGGGTCCCGGGCGGTACAGAGCGTTCATGGCGATGAGGTCTTCAAAGGAAGTCGGCGCCAGTTCTTTCATGTACTTTTGCATTCCTGAACTTTCATACTGGAAGATGCCGACCGTTTCGCCCCGCTGGAAGAGCTGATAGGTTTTTTCATCTTCCAGGGATACCTCGTCCATGTCCAGGTCAACACCGTGGTTTTCGCGAATCATCCGGACGGCGTCTTTAATAATGGTAAGGGTCTTAAGGCCCAGGAAGTCCATCTTCAGCAACCCTGCCGCCTCGGCTACGCTGTTGTCGAACTGGGTGATCAGCATGTCAGACTCCTTGTCGACTTTAACCGGCACGTATTTTGTGATCTCGTCGGGAGTAATCACTACCCCACAGGCATGTATACCGGTATTGCGCACTGAGCCTTCCAGCCTCCGGGCTGTCTGGATCATTTGGCCAATCTCATCCTTGGCCTCTGCAAGGTCGCGGAATTGGTAGGCTTTTTCCAGTTCTTCCCCATTTAGTTCGCTTTTCAGTTTGGGGTCAACATCTTCATTGGCAAGTACTTTAGCCAGGGAAGCCTTAAGGTGTGAAGGGAAGGTTTTGGCAATCCGGTCTACCTCTGGGAGGGGAATGTTCATCACCCGGCCTACGTCGCGGAGGGAAGATTTGGCAGCCATTGTGCCATACGTCACGATCTGGGCTACCTGGTTGCGCCCGTATTTGTTAATCACATAGTCGATTACCTTATCCCGGCCCTCGTCGTCAAAATCTATATCGATATCGGGCATGGAAACCCGTTCAGGGTTCAGGAAACGCTCAAACAGCAGATCATATTTGATGGGGTCGACATTGGTAATTCCGATACAATAGGCCACGGCAGATCCTGCGGCGGAACCCCGCCCCGGGCCCACGGAAACCCCCATTTGGCGGGCGGTGGAGGTGAAATCCTGGACAATAAGGAAATACCCCGGGTATCCGGAATGACGGATGACCTCAAGTTCGAAATTGAGCCGCTCCAGGATTTGGGGCGTGATCGTTCCGTAGCGGCGTTTGGCGCCTTCCATTGTCAGATGGCGAAGATATTCATCCTGGGACGAAAACTCCGGAGGTAGCGGGAATGCGGGAAGAAGGACGTCGCGAGCCAAATCGAGGGGTTCGATTTTGCCCAGGAGTTCATGGGTATAATCCACTGCCTGCGGAACATCCGCAAACAAGCGGTTCATTTCATCCTGCGTCTTGAAGTAAAAATCTTGACTTGGGAAGCGAAAGCGGTCGATATCCTCCAGATGGGCGCCGGTATTGATGCACAGGAGAATGTCGTGCGGAATGGCATCTTCCTCGTTTACATAGTGAGAATCGTTGGTGCAGATTACCTTGAGTCCATACTTATGTGCAAAACCCAGGAGCACCTGGTTGACGTCTTCCTGGCTCCTCCCCGTGCCGTCGATATCTTCCATCCCCCGGTGGCGCTGGAGTTCGATATAAAAATCTTCCCCGAAGATGTCCAGCCACCACCGCAATTTGGCTTCCGCTTCCTCGAGTTTGCCCTGAACGATAGCCTGGGGGATCTCCGCCCCGATGCAGCAACTGGTGGCGATAATTCCCTCGTGGTATTGCTGGATGAGTTCTTTGTCGATCCGGGGAAACTTGCCGTACAGGCCCTCGATAAACCCTAAGGAACACAACTTGGAGAGGTTTTCGTAACCGGTTTTGTTCTTAGCCAGCAGCAACTGATGGTAGCGGTTGTCTTGTTCGCCCTTTGCCCTGGAAAAGACTTTCTTATGGCGGTCTTCAACAAGGTAAAACTCGCATCCAATAATAGGGGTTAACTGGCGTTTACGCGCTTCCGAAACGAATTTAAACGCCCCAAACATGTTGCCGTGGTCGGTCAGCGCAACCCCCTTTTGCCCGTCACGGGAAGCCTTGTCCATCATATCGGAGATCGAAGAGGCGCCGTCGAGCAGGGAATATTGTGTATGGCAGTGAAGGTGAACAAAATCCGGCATAAAAAGCAGTTCAAAGGTGGTTATTCAAGATCCAGGCTTTCAGCCTCCATAAACCGGGCGAGTTTTAGACCCAGTTCGTAAAAACGCTTGATTTCGCTGGGCGGCAACAGCTTATGCTTTCGATAAAAAACAAGGTAATAATTTACCCCTTCCAGATGCCAATCGGGTTCAACCGTAAACAATCGCAATACCCGGGGATCAAAAGCCGACCGGATATACTCCGGATCTTCGCCCTGAAGATAATACTGCTCCGAAAATTTCGGGAATTCTGCAAAGTTGATGTCTTTGCGAAAACCAAGATACTCCTTGAAGCGGTGAAAAAGGTTTTCCGGCGACATAAAAAACTGCGGCAATCCGAGTTTTTTCGACTGAAGAAAAAAAACCGTCTGGTGGTAGGTATGGGCAGATTTTCCGGTGCTGATAGTATACTTATAGTCAAAAATCCGAAGTTCGGATTCCAGCAGATCGTCCTTTTTGGACATCAAGTGGTACACCTTCTTCGAGCCGCCTTCCCTGAACAAGCGGAAATCCTTCAAATAGGCGATAGGGCTTTGGTCCTCCTTATCGAGAAAATCAAAACTAAGTTCAAAAGCGACTTTGCTCAAGGACTGCTGGCGTTGAAGCGGCATGGTGCGTTTTTTCCTCAAAATAAGGAAAATGGTCCGGAAAATGGAAATCTGGAAGAGGGGGAATACTGGGCTTAGGGGTTCAAAGGTTCAAGGGTTCAAAGGTTGAATATTGCACGTTGAACCCTTGAACCTTTGAATCATTCAACCTTTTTCCAACCTACGCGGCGTGCCGTTGCAAAGATTTGCTGGCATCCCGGACCGTGTCGATGCGGTCCACTTCTTCAGAGCTGAGATAAATCCCAAACCGGTTTTCGAGCGCTGCAATGAGCAGATCCCGATCGATTTGATCAAGGTAAAGGTCATCTACCAGATCGGTATGAGGGTTAATGCGGGACACGGGAATGTTGAGCGACCAGGCGATGAATTCAATCAGGTGATCTTCAGACGGAAACTTGGCTTTGGGTTTGTTCATGTCGTTGTTCTTTTATGGATGGGTATATCCTTCCCAAAGAACGTACAAGCCCCAACAGAGGTTGCCTGGAGGAAATTGAATTTAATATTAAATTAACATTCTTTTTTGATAGGCGATAACTGCCGGTTCATAGCTTGTAGTTGGGTTCCAGCGCCCCGGTCTTCCTGTAAAAATCGTTGATCATCCGAACCGCCTCTTCCGGTTCGTCCACTATGGGAAGCAGGTCCATATCCTGGGAGCTGATATTGTTTTCCTGCGTGAGGCAAACGTCGTGGATCCAATCGCGCAGTCCTTTCCAATATGGGGATCCGACCAGAATAATAGGGAACCGGCTGATCTTGTTCGTTTGCATCAGGGTGAGCACCTCAAACAGTTCGTCCAGGGTGCCAAACCCGCCGGGAAGGACTACAAAGGCCTGGGAATATTTGACAAACATGACCTTTCGGACAAAGAAATACCTGAAGTTGAGGTTTTTGTCGGGGTCGATGTAGGGGTTGGAAAGTTGCTCAAAAGGGAGATCGATATTCAACCCGACCGACCTGCCGCCGTAGAGGAAAGCGCCTTTATTGGCGGCTTCCATAATTCCGGGGCCTCCGCCGGTTACGACGCCGTAACCCTCCTCGGTGAGCAGCCGGGCGATATCTACGGCTTTTTTGTAATAAGGATGATCGGGCTTCGAACGGGCAGACCCGAAAATAGAAACGCAGGGCCCCACCTGATTCAAGGTTTCGAACCCATCGACAAACTCTGAGATCACCTTGAACATCGTCCAGGAGTTCTCTGCCTTAATCTCTCTGGTCCATTCTTTTCTCGGGTGCTTTTTCTCCTGCCCAATTTCTTTTTCTTCCATTGGTTTCGCTTGGTTGTTAAACAAACCCGCGCTAAGATAGGATAAACCCAGCAAATACAAGCTATTCTGAAGCGTTGCGTTTGGCGCCAAAACCAAACGCAGGAAATCCTTTTTAGTTGTTTTTGTATTCGGCAAATTCCTTTCGGATAAAACGCGACAAATCCTCCTCGCTGGAAAACCGGGCAAAGAGGTCCCTCAGGGCGCGGTCCACGCCTGTATGGATTGGCATAGCGTAGGCATGGACATCCTGAAGGGTGATCTGGTTGCCGCTTAGGATGACAAGGCGTTCGACGACATTTCGAAGTTCCCGGATATTTCCACTCCATTCGTGTTGCTGGAGCGCCTGAAGAGCTTCCGGGGAGATGGGTTTAACCGCGGCGCCGTACTCCTGGCAGATCTGGTTCAAAAAGTGCCGGGTCAGTTGGGGGATATCCGCTATGCGTTCGCGCAAGGCCGGGACCTGAATAATGATCACCGCGAGGCGATGGTACAAGTCTTCCCTAAACCGGCCTTCCCGAATCTCCGTCCATAAATCTTTGTTTGTAGCGGCAACCACGCGGACGTCGACGCGTATCTCCTTCTCGCCGCCCACACGGGTTATTCTTTGTTCCTGCAAGGCGCGCAGCACTTTGGCTTGAGCGGACAAGCTCATATCGCCAATCTCGTCGAGAAACAGGGTTCCTCCTTGCGCCTGCTCGAATTTACCGATCCGCTGTTTGATCGCCGAGGTGAAAGCGCCTTTTTCATGGCCGAACAATTCGCTTTCGATCAGTTCGGCAGGGATCGCAGCGCAATTCACCTCAACTATGGGTTGCTGAGATCTGCCGCTTTTTTCGTGCAACCACCGTGCCACCAGCTCTTTCCCTGCCCCATTGGGACCGGTAATCAGTACGCGGGCATCTGTTCCCGCCACCCTGTCTATAGTATGGCGCAACCGTTCCATGACTTCTGAATCGCCAATGATCTCCTGCACGTTGGACCTGGCCACCCGGCGTTTAAGCGCTTTGGTTTCACTAAGAAGGCTAGACTTGTCTAAAGCGTTGCGAATGGTAATCAGGAGACGGTTGAGGTCGGGCGGTTTACTGATAAAATCGAATGCGCCTTTTTTTACGCATTCGACCGCCGTATCGATGGTGGCATGCCCGGAGATCATAACGACCGGAAGGCCAGGACGGATCTCCTGAACGCGATCCAGGGCCTCCATGCCGTCGAGTTTAGGCATTTTAATGTCGAGCAAAACGACGTCAAACGCCTCACTTTGGAGCATATCCAGGCATTCCTGCCCATCGGCAGCTTCTGATACCTCAAAACGTTCAAATTCAAGAATCTCGCGAAGGGTGCGGCGAATGCTCCGCTCGTCGTCCACGATCAGGATCTTGGCCATAGCGTTTGAATTTCGCCGCCTGCCATGGCAGTTGGTCAAATCCTGCCGGCAAGGGCTCTACTGGCTAATAAAAATATAGTACCGCCTGGAGCTGCCAGACGCGTTAAGTTTTTCTTTTATACGTTTGGTAAAAAAAAAGGTTGCGAAGCGGAGCTATTACCTTAATCAGGCGGCCCTCCCCCCAGGGCGCATACTGCCAGCCAGGCCATAAGCCCGGCCCCTGTTTCGAGAGCAGCTTCGTCGATGTCAAACCGGCTCGAATGCACGGGATAGGTGATGCCCCTTTCCGGGTTGCCGGTTCCGAGGCGATAAAAACAGGAAGGAAGTTCCTGGGAATAAAAGGCGAAATCTTCTGAAGATAGGCGCAGGGGAAGATCTACCACATTCTCGGCGCCGAGAAAATCAATGGCCCAGGATTTGGCCTTGGCGGTCAGGAGTTCGTCGTTATGCAGGAAAGGATACCCCACGACGATGCGAAAGTCGCAACTACCTCCCATGCTGGTGGCAATGCCTTCCGCGATCTGCCGCATGCGCTGGTGGGCTTCAAAGCGCCAGGTTTCGTCCAGCGTGCGGAAGGTTCCAGTCAGTTCGACGCTGTCGGGAATGATATTGGTCCAACCGCCGGCCGACTCAATCTTGCCAAACGTCAGCACTGAAGGGATAATAGGATTGACGTTGCGACTTACAATTTGCTGGAGCGCAGTGATGATATGTGCGCTAATGAGTACAGGGTCTACGCACTCATGGGGCAATGCCCCGTGCCCTCCTTTTCCTCGGACGGTCACATACAACTCATCGGCGGATGCCATATATTTCCCAGGCCGGAAGCCTGCTTTTCCCGCTTCCAGCGGCGGGTGGACGTGCTGGCCAAAAATGCCCGAGGGGCGCGGGTTTTCCAGAACGCCCTCCCGAATCATCAGGGAAGCGCCCCCAGGAAGCAGTTCCTCCCCTGGCTGAAAAATGAGTTTAACGGTTCCTTTGAATTGTTCTTTCAAGGCATTCAAAATAGCCGCCGTACCCAAAAGGGAAGCGGTGTGGACGTCGTGCCCGCAGGCGTGCATGACGCCGGGGTTGGCCGAAGCGTATGGCGTTTCGTTCTCCTCCTGTATGGGCAAAGCGTCCATGTCGGCCCGCAAAGCGATTACCCCGCTCTCCGGTTCAATGCCCTCTATCAAAGCCGATATCCCGTTTCCCCCAATTCCCGGTTGATAAGGAATACCCAACGTATCCAGCACCTGACAAACAAAACGAGCTGTTTCCGTTTCCTGGAACGACAGCTCTGGATAACGATGCAAATGCCTCCTGATGCGCACCACCTCGGCGCCCCCCTCGCGGGCAAGTTGCCGGATGCGTTCTTTGATTCTCAATGGCATTATTTTTAATCCTTTGTTCCGTCCCCCGTCTCCCGTCAACCGTCCCCCGTCTCCCGTCCCCCGTCTCCCGTCAACCGTCCCCCGTCTCCCGTCAACCGTCAACCGTCAACCGTCCCCCACTACCCCATTTCGTAAAGATACGGCAACATCGTTTTGACGAACAGGGTCACCAGTAAAACGCTGACGATATTCAGCACAAACCCTACCCTGACCATCTGGGCGATCTTGAGATGCCCGCTGGCAAAGACGATCGCGTTGGGCGGAGTAGACATGGGCAGCATAAAGGCCCCGCTGGCGGCCAGGGTCACAGGGATGCACATCTCTTCCGGTGGGATGCCCATTCCTACGGCAATTCCGCCTACCACCGGCAGGAAGATCGTCACCAAAGCGACGTTGGACATCACTTCGGTCAGGAAAAGAGATACTGTGCTTAGTCCTAAAATAACGACCCATCCGGCCGTAGTCAACCCTGCGAATTGGTTTCCAATCAATCCGATAATCCCCGTTTCTGCCAGGGAATCAGCCAGGCTCAATCCCCCCCCAAAAAGCAACAGGATTCCCCAGGGGAGCTTTTCGGTGTCTTTCCATTCCAGGAGAAACCTGTTCTTAGACCAATCTACCGGTACTACAAACAATAACACGGCGGCTGCCAGGGCTACCGCCGTATCGGACAGCTTCAAAAACGGCAACAGTTGATTGATTTGAGCCTGAAAGATCCAGCAAACCGCTGCCAGGATGAATACCCAAAGCGTGCGCTTTTCTCCTGTCGAAATGGGTCCTAATTCCGCCAATTCTTCATCCAGCAACTCCCGTGCTCCGGAAAACTTCCCCAGACGGTTGGGGTACATCCATTTTACGACTACCAGATACGTCAGCAGTAAAAGAACAATAGAAAACGGGAATCCTACTATAAACCACTCTGCAAAAGACACTTCAATATCAAAGGTTTCCCGCATATAGCCGGCAAAGACCACATTGGGCGGAGTGCCGATAATGGTTGCCATCCCGCCGATACTGGAAGCGTAAGCGATACCGAGCATCATGGTCAGGGCAAACCGGTCCATCCCTTTTTCCATACCAACGCTGGTTCGTCTTTTCAGCAGGTCGATAACCGACAGCGCGATAGGGAGCATCATAATGGCTGTTGCCGTATTGCTGATCCACATGCTGATCAGGGCAGTGGCCAGAATAAACCCAAACAGAATGCCGTCGGCATTGGTCCCTGTCAGGCGTACGATGTTCAGGGCGATACGGCGGTGGAGGTTCCAGCGCTCCATGGCCAGGGCAATGACAAATCCACCCATGAACAGGTACACGACGGGGTTTGAATACGGCGCCGCCGCTTTGTTCAGGGTGGTCACGCCCATCATAGGCAGGAGCAACATGGGAAGCAAAGAGGTCACAGCGATAGGCACGGCCTCCGAAACCCACCATGCCAGCATAAAGGCGGCCAGCGCGATCACTTTCCAGCCTTCCGGGCTTATTCCGTTGGGATTAGGGATCAGCAGCAGCACAAAGAACAGGATAGGCCCCAAAAACAGCCCAATTCGCTTAAAGGTCATGACAACGTATGCATTTCAAGGAGTGCTACTCCCTACTTTTTTTCAGAAATATAAATAGCTACGCCGCCGCCGGGCGCCAATACGAGCGGAATGCGGGTAGCGGCGTCGACATCCTGGGTACGGATGACCACATCCGTCGGGTTGTCGTTCCAATGCGCTTTGGGCCCGTCGGCATAGATCACTGCCTGGTATTTTTTTCCTTTGGGAAGAAAATCCAGGTTCGCCTCCAGAGTGCGGCCGTTTTCGTCTGTAACGCTGCCAATAAACCAACGGTTTGCGCCGCGCTCCTTGCGGGCAAGGGTCACGTAATCCCCAACTTCCCCGTTCAGTGCCCGCGTCCATTCCCAGTTGACCGCCACATCCCGGATAAACTGGAACGCCGGGTTCCCTGCATAATGCTCCGGAAGATCGGCTACCATCTGGATGGGGCTGGAGATCGCCACGTACAGCGCGAGCTGATGGGCAAGGGTCGTATTGACCTGGTTTTCCTTTTTGTATTCGTCGAATTTGATGTTAAAAATGCCGGGGGTATAATCCATGGGGCCGGCGAGCATGGCGGTGAAGGCCAGGGTAGGGATATGGTTGGGCGGGTTACCGCCGTCGGAAGCCCAGGCATTGAATTCCTGCCCCCGGAATGTTTCCCTGGCTACAAAGTTAGGCCAGGTGCGCCGGATTCCTGTATCCTTAATCGTCTCGTGGGCATCGATGGTCACTTTATGTTTGGCGGCGATTTCCAGCACCCGCTGGTAGTGGTTCACCATAAATTGCCCGTGATGGTATTCACCACGAGGGATTATTGTGCCAACATAGCCGGTTTTTACGGAATGAATGCCCAGCTTTTCCAGTTGGGTAAAGGCCGTGTCCAATTGTTTGTCGTATTGAGACACCCCGGAAGCCGTTTCGTGGTGGCTGATCAGGCGAATGCCTTTCGATTTGGCGTAGCGGAGTACTTCGTTGAGGTCGAAGTCTGCATAAGGGGTGACGAAATCGAAGCACGTTTCCCGTTTTTTGTCGTCCCACCAGTCTTCCCAGCCGGTATTCCAGCCCTCGATCAGTATCCCGCCGATATTATTAGCGGCGGCAAAATCGATATAGCGTTTGGCATTGGCCGTGGTGGCGCCGTGGTTGATCCCGGCCATATCCCAACTGGACTTGCCGAGGTGCATCTCCCACCAAATCCCAACATATTTCATGGGCTGTATCCAACTGACATCCTCTATTTTGTTAGGCTCGTTGAGGTTGAGAATCAGAGTAGACTCAATGAGGTCTCCCGCCTTCTCTGCGATCTGGACCGTGCGCCAGGGGGTCTGGAAAGGCGTGCGGAGTTTCGCTTTGGACTGGTCGGGAGAGCCCACCAGTTCGCTGACCCAACGCAAATTCTCCTTATCCGCTTTCAGCGTCATGGAAGCGTAGTTGTACAGCGCCGCTTCGTGGAAGGTCAGATGAAGCCCGTCTGCCGTTTTCATGGTGACGGGGGTATTCACGGCGTTTTCAGGGATAGAAGATTGAGCCAGGTCGTGCTTGCTCCGCTTGGACAAGGCATCGATCCCCGAAAAGGGCGACTCATTGTAGAGATGTTCATAGATTTCCCAGTCGCCGGGTTGCCACCAGGTTTGGTGGTCGCCGGTCAGTTGGAAGGTAGTGTGTTCATCCAGGATAACGACCGAATCCATGGCATCCTGTTTGGGAAAACTATACCGAAATCCGACGCCGTCGTCAAAAACCCGGAAAGTCAGTGAAAATTTGCGTTGAGGGGGCGCCGTTTCCTGAAAATCGATCTGGAGTTCGTTATAGGCATTCAGGATTTTTTGCTGATCACCCCAAACGGTTTCCCATGTTTCGGAGAACGACCGGTTTTTGGCGTCCAGGACGTTCAGATTTCCGGAAAGCGGGGGTTGATCGCGGAACTCCATTCCTAAAAAAGAAGTATCCACAACGACGGTCTCGCCATGAGTGATCCGGTATGCCGGTTGGTTATTCCCGGCAAGCATGACCTCCACGCCGATCTTTTTTCCGGGGGCATCTACTTTCCAGGAATGATCTTCCCCTGCCTGTTTACAGGAAAAAGCAAGGAATGCTATGCAAGCCGCAGATACAAACGTTGTCTTTGGTTTCATGAAGGGTCTTTTTTAAGGCAATGATACAAAAAGCTTTGGGTTTTGCGCATTTCGAAGGGGGGCAATCCAAGGCAACGGCCCGTAAAACCTTTATTTGGAAAAATGCACTTTCGCCAAATATTTCGTTAAATTCATGTAAACTTTCATGCCCTGTTCAAGTGTTGACCAAAGTAGCAAATATTCGTTCATGGGAAACTCACCTGAAGCGCTTTCGCCCGCCCGGCTGTCCTATTTCCCCGGCATTGCATTCGTTTTCCTGCACCTGTTCCTGTTCTTCACCGCTCTGCCCTGCCGTGCTCAAAAATTTGAAGATCCTACGTTCACCACATTGGGGACCAAGCAGATCGACATTCCGTTTGAGTATCAGAATAATTTCATCGTAGTCAAAGTCCTGTTCAATGATATTTTTCCTTTGCGGTTCATCTTTGATACCGGCGCGGAGTATACGATTCTGTCCAAGCGCGAGATCACCGATTTGCTTTCCATCGATTACCAGAAGCGGTTTACTTTACAGGGCGCCGACATGCGGACGGAGTTGTACGCCTACCTTGCAAGGGGGATAAACCTTACCATGGGCAACCTCCGGAATATCAACCGGTCTATCCTGGTTTTGGAGGAGGATTATTTCCGGTTTGAGGAATTTTCCGGGATCCAGATCCACGGCATTTTGGGGGCGGATATGTTTCGCCGCTTTGTAGTAAAGATCAATTACAAAAAACGGATCATTTCCCTGCTTAACGCAGAGGATTTCCGCCCGCCCCGGGGAGGAGGCACTTTTGAAATGCCCGTCGAGCTATACCGGAGCAAGCCATACATCACCACCCAGACCACCCTCCGGGGGGATACTACCATTGCCACCAAGCTCTTGTTAGATACCGGCGCCAGTTTGGCGTTGTTGCTGTATACCGACACCCACCCCAACCTTCATTTGCCGGATAAGACCATCCCAAGTAACATTGGAATGGGCCTTGGGGGCTTTTTGGAGGGCTATCTCGGCCGGATCAAACAGCTTGCGGTTCACGATATTGCCTTTGACCAGGTCGTCACCAATTTTCAGGAATTGCCTCCTGCTATCGACAGCACGATCACGTTTGGACGCAATGGCATTATCGGCAACCAATTGCTGCGCCGGTTCATTATCACGCTGGATTATTCGCACGAACGCCTTTTCCTGACTCCCGATCCTGGGTTCAGGAATAAATACATTTACGACCGCAGCGGGCTCATCCTGATAGCAGCCGGCCCCAACCTGACCAAGTTCACCATTTTCGACGTGGTACCCAACAGCCCTGCAGCCCGGGTTGGCATCCGCAGGGGCGATGATTTGAGAAGCATCAACGGCATTCCGGCTTCTTTCTTCTCTTTAGAGGAGGTTATTGCCAAATTTCAGCGCAAGGAAGGGAAAAAAGTCCGGGTCGTGATCGAACGCAATAATGTCAAGTTGAAGAAAGAGATCGTGCTGGAACAACTGATTTGATCTCTAAAACCTTTCTGTTTGCATTTTTGCGAAAGCGCTTGGCTGAAAAAAAACTTTCCCTTATCTTTGCAGCCAATTTCTTAATTACTCAAAAGGAAAGCCATGTTTGCAATCGTAACGATAGCTGGTCAGCAGTTCAAAGTTGAGGAGGGGCAGGAGCTCTTCGTCCACCAGCTAGCCGCTGCAGAAGGCGATTCCGTAGCCTTTGACCAGGTCCTGCTGGTTGAAAATGACGGAAAGGTTCAAATTGGGAAGCCCGTACTCCCCATGAAGGTCAATGCCACCGTTCTGGGGCACCAGAAAGGCGACAAAGTGGTCGTTTTCAAAAAGAAACGCCGGAAAGGCTACCGCGTGAAAAACGGTCACCGCCAGTCCTTCACAAAAATTAAAGTTGACTCGATTTCCTGATCCCGCCGTGCGGATTCAGCTTTTATTCATTTGTTAAACAAAAAATACCATGGCACACAAGAAAGGTGTAGGTAGTTCCGATAACGGCCGGGATAGTAAGAGCAAACGCCTTGGCGTCAAACTGTTTGGCGGGCAGGTGGCTAAAGCCGGCAATATCCTGGTGCGGCAGCGCGGCACCAAGTTCCACCCGGGCGAAAACGTATACATGGGTAAGGATTTCACCCTGCATGCAGCCGTTGAAGGCCGCGTCCAGTTCAGGAGATGGAAAAACGACCGGACCTATGTCAGCATCCTGCCGTCCAATGGCGCACCCGTAGCAGCCGCTCCGGCGCCGAAGGCCAAGCCGGAACCTGTTGCTCCCGTTGCCCCAGAAGTGACCGAACCCGTCATCCCGGCAGAAAAGCCGGCTGCTATACCAACTACTGAAGAAACTCCGGCTCCCGTAGCCAAAGATAAACCGGCTAAAGCTCCGTCTATCGTATTGCCTTCCGGTAAAAAAGTGAAGGAGAACGACCTGAAACTGGTAGAAGGCATCGGCCCAAAAATCGAAGAACTCCTCCATAACGCAGGCATCGCTACGTGGGCTCAACTTGGCGCCACCGAACCGGCTGCTATACAGCAGATCCTCGACGAAGCGGGAAGTAAATACGCTATGCACGATCCTGCCACCTGGCCCAAGCAGGCGCAACTCGCCGCAGATGGCCAATGGGAAGAACTGGAATCCTATCAGGAACAACTGAAAGGAGGGAAAGAATAACGGACGTTGAAGGAGCAGTGAGCAGGGATTATGGAGCATTAAAGCTTTGGTTGCCTATCCCTTGCTCCCTGCTCCCTATTCCCTGCTCCCTATTCCCACCGATTCCACCTGGCCGCGCTTCAGCCATCCTTCGTCTCCATTCTCCAAACGTACTTTATACCAGGCGCCCATCGTCTCGGCAATAAACACCTTGGCGCCTTCGTGCAATTTGCGTTCTTCCGGGCTTTGCGCATCCGGCCCTATAAAAAGGGCAATTTCCCTTTCCTGGACTATCGCCTCCCGCCAATCGAACTCCCTGTAGTAACTGTAAACGCCAATAGCAGTTAGTGAAACAGCTGCTGCGGCCATAGCGCCCAAAGAAATGCGGAATGCCTGGCTTTTTTCGCCGGCTCTCCGCGCCCACAGCCATAGGGCGAGCGCCGCCCATAACAAGGCCGCCCCCATGGTAGCCCATGCTCCGGATGGCCAAATGCGCTGAGGATTGCGCAGTTTCCTTAGCAAAGGGTATTCAGAAAAACCTTCAATTTGGTCTTCCAGCCGGTTGCGAACGATCTCCAGATTCCCTGCCACCGCCTCATCATCCGGCGCCAGGCGAAGGGCGCGCTCGTAAGCCAAGACAGCTTTGCCGTCGCGTTCCAGGCGGGCGTAACAATTGCCCAGATTGTAAAAAAGTTCCGCAGACCGGTATCCTTGCGCCAGCAATGACTCAAACGATGTTGCCGCTTCCTCAAAACGGCCCGCGGCATAAGCTTTTTCGGCTCGATTCCACTCGTCGGGCAAACTGCCAAAAACCAAATTGACCCAGAAAAACGTCCATGCTAACAACCCTAACTTACGCATCATGATGCTCCATCTTAGTTGGCGAATACAAAAATATCCTCCCGGCGCAGCGGCCTTCCTTCTTCCAGCAGCCGAAATCCTTTTAACCGGAGGGCGCTGTGATCGGTTTGCCCCATTGGCAGGAGCTTGGATTTGGGTTCGGCAAGAAAGGTGATCCGCTGCACCTGATTTTCCTTCAAGCGGATGATCATTTCGCTGCACGCCGTTTGGTTGACGCCCACGTAGGCGCCTTGCTCATCGCGTGCATAGTATATCACTTCAGCATTTCCCTCGGCATCCAGCCGCCGGAGTTCGTTATCCTCAAAAAATGCCAGAACGTCCCTGCCTTTGATCTGGTTGTAGAACACCCCGTCTGAAATAACCAGAATAAACCCATTCTGCCGCAACTCGATCCGGTCGATCTGGTCGTTGCGCATCCACATGTAAATGGTATCTGCCGTAAACTGACTGGTATCCGACCAGATCACGGGGTTGCCGTAAAGAATAAAAAGCGAGTCCTGGGTGCTGTATGCAAGGGAATCACAAACGGCCTGCAGGTTGCTTTTGAAGATTCTGACTTTCCCGTACGCCAGGAATCTTCTTGCGGTATCTGCTTCGGTCGAGTCCGGTCTATAAGCCACCAGGGTATCGGAGGATAAAAACAGGGAGTCTTTATCCAATACCGTTGTCATCTCCGGCCGCCCGAAGAAACCGCCCGAAGCCTTCATATAATCCCGGCTTTTATCGTAATCTGCTTGCTCGCACCGGATAGCGTAATCGGCCGTGGTATCCGTCCAGATCACATTGCCGCTTGCATAGCCAAGGCCGGAGTCGTCGGAAAAATCAACTGAATCGGCTTCCATAAGCTGGGGCGGGTCGGCAATCACAGAGCGTCCCCTGGTGGAATAGGTTTTTTTCTTTCGGTCGTAATTGATTTCTTCAGATTGAATGTCCTGAGCACCTTCCTTATATCTGGCTTTCCCCTGCAGGAAAATCTGGTCTTTCCCTTCGTCGTAACGAATGTAGTCCGCCACGGCAATCCGGGTGCTGTCTTCTACTTTGGAATTGCCCACCAACTCGTACACCTTATTCAGGTTATCGTAAAGGATCGTGTCTGCTACGGCTTTCTGATCGCCCTGGAGGTATTGGGCATTCCTGGCGAACTGGGCGAGTTCATTCTGGGTGTCGTAAAATCCGGTTTCGCAGTAAATTTTGCTGCTGTCTGTATTTAAAATGGTAGGCCCAAGGAAGAAAACGGTTTTTGTAGCGACGTTGAACTTGAGGGTGTCGGCTTTCAGAGAAAACTTTGGATCGGTAACCACTACGCTATCTCTAAAATAGGCTTCCTGCTCCCTGGCATAATAAAACCCGCGTTTGCTGCTCAATTGGAGGGAATCGTTTACAAGGGTAGCTCCCGTAAAATACCTGGCTATACGGGTGTTAAGATCGTACTCCAGCCGGTCGGTAAAAATCTGCTGTTCTTTATTGACGAGGATCACATTGCCAACCAGTACAGCCAGCCGTGTAATCCCGTCGTACTCAAGGGTATCCGCAAAAACGCGCAGGGAATCCCCTTGCTGGATGACGACATTGCTATAGGCAAAAACCTGGGTTTCATTTTGTATCAGGGCTGAGTCGCAATACATAAAAACGCTGTCCTGGCGGAGTTCGACCCTTCCATTAAGTTTTTGGATACTATTTCCTCCTTCCTGAAGAACCACGAATTCGAGGGAATGCACCACTTTGACCCGCTGCCCCGGTTTAACGGGTTTCGGCGTGGCGGTCTGTGCAGCAAGCACATGAACCAAAAAGAATAAAATCCCGGCCAGAGCCCAGCGGGACAGGGTTAGATTCATTCTTGATCGCTTCATAGCGGGGCAAACCTACAAAATTTTCGACAAGCCTGCACGGACATTATGAGAGCGGCCGGGGGATCAGTCTGCTACCAACAAATCGGCAGCTTCTTCGCCTACGAGGGTCCCGATGGCCACGCCCATCCCTCCCATGCGCACCGCGACGCACAGGTTTGGGGTGATTTTTTTTACGATGGGTGATTTTTCCTCGCCGATTCCCAGAATTCCGCTCCACCAGCGGTCGATCTCCGGCTCGCGGCCTGGCAGGATAACTTCGCGCAAAAGGCGGAGAAGAGCTTCCTGGATCATTGGCGTTGTGCCGAAGTCGGAGGTTTTTTCGCCTTCGGGATCCAGATTTCGCCCGCCGCCAAGGAGTATCCGCCCGTCGATATTCCGGAAATAATAATACCCCCGGTCGTAATGAAAACTTCCCTGGAAAGGCAATCCGGAAACCGGCTTGGTGATCAGCACCTGGTTGCGGGCAGGGCTGACACTGAGTTCGGGAAGCAACAAGCGGGTCAGCCCGTTCGTGGCGACGAGTACTTTTTCGAAAAACAGATCTCCGGCGCCGCCGCATTCCAGCCAGACTCCATTGGACTCCGGCCGGATGCCTGTTACTTGAAAGCCGTTCAGTATCTCGACCCCTTTTTCGCGGGCAAGCCGGAGCAGGGCTTTCATCATGGCGCCGGTATGGATTTGCCCCTCTCCCGAATTAAGAATCAGATGAGCAATATGCTTAAAGCCCATGGACGGAATGCGGCCATCTGCGATTTGGAAGGTTTCCTCCAGCCCCGTAATGGCCTTAAGCCGTCGATTGAACCCGGGCATGGCATCCAGGCATGCTTCGTAAACCGACGTCTCTTCCTCCTGAAACAGTTCAAATCCCCCTAACGGTTCATAGCGCATATTCAGATCGCCCAGTTTTTCCCGCAAGCGGCGCAGCCCCCGGTACCGGCGTTCAACCAATGCCCAGACGAAATCTTCCGATTGGCGGGCAAGGTCGTCCAGCAGTTCGGTCATACTGCCAAAACAGGCAAAACCTGCGTTTTTCGTGCTTGCGCCGGCAGGCAGTGGGCCTCTTTCAAGGACCAAAACCGGCAAGCCGGGGTGAGCCGTTCGGAGTTGGATCGCCGCACTCAGGCCAACGATCCCGCTGCCAAGCACGGCAACCGGATAGCCTTCAAGAAAAGTGCCGGTTTCCCAATAGCTCCAGGGAGCGGCGGTAAAAGCTTTCATGATGAACTTTTTTAGCCCAGGTCTGCTTCTATTTCTTCTGGCGCATGTCCATTGATTATGCCCTGGGAGCATTAAATTTACCGAAAAAAGCGAAACAAAATGATTCAACGAATTCAATCCCTTTTTTTATTTCTTGGAGGCGGGCTGATGTTGGCGGTTCTGGGGTTTCCCTTTGCGACAACGCGAACAGCCATCGCCGGCTCTGCGTATCTCAACGACAGCGTCTTCAACGCTCAGGATAACCCCGTGCTGATCGCCTTGTACGGTCTGAGCGGGCTATTGGCGTTGAGCGCCATTTTTCTTTTCCGCAACCGAATCCTGCAGATGCGGATGGCGATATTTTCTGCCATTGCGGGTATTTTGGCCATTGGGATCACCGTTCTTTTCTTTTGGCAGGACAGCAAAGCCCTGGAATCCTCAGCCGCTGTGCAGGATGGGGTAAGCGCCTATTTACCCGTTCTGGGATTGATCGGGCTGTTTTTGGCGTACCGGTACATCGGCAAGGATGAGAAACTCGTGAGGTCTATGGACCGGCTCCGATAGGGCGTTAAGCAGAAAGGGCCTGCAAATGGTATTTTGCAGGCCCTTATCGGAAGAAGAAAAGGAAGCGAGCGCTTAGAGCGCGTCAGGCCTTTTCTTGGTAGAATAGTTGATCTTCAACTGATTGGCTTTGCGCAGTTCGGTTTTAATGTCCTGCACAATTCCCATCGTAACCTTGCCGTCAACCCGAAGCGACGTAGTGATCTTTGGGCGTTGGGCCTCCGGAACCTTCACGCGGAAACGTTCCAGGAACAGCGGGATTTCGACGGGCTCGGCAAACTTGTCCCCGAGCTGCATCCGGGGCTTGGTACCGTAAATAGACTGATACTTTTCCACCGGCCGGCCGACAAAGATCGTGTTCACGAGGGATTTTTCCTCCAGTTTGGTCAGCTCTGTACCGAAAGGAGTAACGACCCGGACTTTCAGCTCGGCATCCCTCAGTTTGGTAACGACCATGAAGAAAAACAGCAACATGAAAACGATGTCGGGCAAAGAAGCTGTATTGATGCCAGGGGAGCCTTTACCCCGTTTTTTAATAAATTTTGCCATCTCTTGTTATTTTACCCGCAGGAAGCGGACCATGAAGGAATAAACGGTTTGGACAAAAACGGGTGGATTAATTTTCTTCCCCAAAAGAGGTTGGTTCCGCTTCGGAAAGTACCATCGGGATTTCGTCCTTAATCGCTTTCTTCCATGCAACAGGCAATTCTTCACTGTAGGCCACACCGTATTTGCGGCGGGACATTTCATCCCATAGCTCGTTATAGGCCCCTTTAAGTTCGTTATAAACGGTAATATACGTCGCGTAGTTGGTGCCCCGGTCATTTTTGAGCATGATCAGGGCATTCTTGGGCCGCTCCGCATAATCCTCCCTAAGGGTAGGGTTGGAGATAAACTCCTTGGCGTTTTTGCGGAGTTCTTCCACACGCATTGGTTGACCGCGAACGAGCAATTGGTTTTGCGCGTTTACGAGCACCGAGTATACGTTCCGCGTCTTTAACTTGGTAATATCCGGCTCTTCAGTCGACCACGGCGGAAGTTTCACCGTGATCCCGGAATCTTCCACCAGTGTGGTGGTTACCAGGAAAAAGATGAGCAGAAGGAAAGCAATGTCGGCCATAGAACCGGCATTGATTTCGTTTTTCATCATATCTCTTACTTTGGACTTTGACATAGGGCGTCTATTTGAACATATTTCTTACTTCACCCAGGATCAGGATTCCAAAAGAAGCAAAGATCATAATGATCATGCTGGATACGCCGGCTTTAATGAACTTAAGAACCCCGGGCGTAATCCCGCCGATTTTTTCAGCAGCCGTACCGATCGCGCCGGTAGCCTCGCCACTAGCGGTAGAATACAGCAGGAAGAACACTACCAGCATCACCCCGGTGCCAATCAACCCTTTAATGGACTGGCGGAAATGGGTAACCACCTGATAGATGCCGAAGAAAACCGTAGCTGCGATGGCGATGACCGTCATGACGATAACCCCAACCAACCCGAAGTCGAAGATGTGGGTGCCGTAGCTCTCCTCTTTGGTCATTTGGGAAAAGCTCCCAAGTCCGGAAAATACGCTGAGGAAGAAAATGACCGAAATGAGCATTCCAATGCCTAGCGCAATCCGTTGACCGTGAACAGCCAATAGTTTATATAATGCAGTCATATTACAATTTCTTTTTCAAAAGGTGACTAGTGCTTGAATACGTTGTTTTCCACCAATACGTCCACCAGAGCGATCGAAGCGTCTTCCATCTTGTTAACGATGAAGTCGATCTTGCTGATGATGTAGTTGTAGAAAATCTGGAGGATAATAGCCGTGATCAGACCGAACACCGTGGTCAACAGGGCCACTTTAATACCGCCGGCAACAACGGTCGGAGACATATCACCCACTGCTTCGATCTTGTCAAAGGCCTGGATCATACCGATAACCGTTCCCATAAACCCGAGCATCGGCGCCAGAGCGATGAATAGGGAGATCCACACCAGACCGCGCTCCAGAAGACCCATTTGAACGCCGCCATAAGAAACCATGGCTTTTTCAACAGATTCAGGACCTTTGGCCACATTCTTCAGCCCTTCGAAGAGGATACTGGCAGTAGGGCCGGGAGTAGACTTGCAAACTTCACGGGCGCCTTCGAGGTCGCCTCCTTTGAGTTTCTCGTCAATGCGGGAGAGCAGCTTGTCCGTGTTGGTCGATGCGATCGACAGCGTGATGATACGCTCGATGCAATAGGCCAAACCGATAATCAGACAGATCAATACAGGAGTCATCCACTGCCAGGAACCGTCGATGAAGTACTTAATGATCATCTGATATCCGGACATCTGAGGTGCACCCTCTTCCATAGTTGGAGCAGCAGCAACTTCCTCTTCAGCCGGAGCAGCCTCATCTACTTGTTCGGTGGATGCAGTATCTGGAGCGGCAGCCTCGTCCTGAGCAAATGCAAAATTACCAGCAAACAAAGTCATGCCGATCAGAAGCAGTAAAGCATACAATTTACGCATGGTTAACAAGGTTTTACGATTAATTTTGAACGAATTTGTTACAAATCACAACTTAAGGGTTGGCGGAGAGAGCGGGATTCGAACCCGCGATACCCTTTAGGGGTATACACGCTTTCCAGGCGTGCCTCTTCAACCACTCGAGCACCTCTCCCTGGGAACATTTAACCAAGAAGGCTTAGCAAAAATAAAGATTCGTTTGCTTAATCCAATCCTTGGCCGGGACAAAAATTGTAAAAAGATGGAACAATTCAAAATTTTTTCAAACTGGTAAAAATTTTGATAAAACATAGCCACCTCTTTACCTGTGTAAAGCGTACACGTTATCCTCCAACTCAGGAACCAAGGGCTACCTTTCCAGCCCGAATAACCGGCTGGCATTCTGACTTGTAATCTGTGAAACAGTATCCAAAGACGCCCCTTTGACCTCTGCCAGCTTTTCCGCCATCCGCAGCAAATAAGCCGATTCATTGCGTTTACCCCGATAAGGCGTGGGCGCGAGATAGGGAGCGTCGGTCTCCAGGACCAGATGTTCCAGTCCAATCGGTTCAATAACGGCATCCAGCCCGGAATTCTTAAAGGTGAGCACCCCTCCGATTCCAAGCAGGAAGCCCAGTTCGATGGCCCGCTCCGCTTGCCTGCTGTCGCCGGTAAAACAGTGAAAAATCCCGCGCAGCTTCTCTTGCCGGAGCGGCTCTAATAATTCTAGGATGATGTCCAGCGACTCCCGGGAGTGAATGATCACCGGCAAGTCAAATTCCAGAGCCCATTCTACCTGCTTCAGGAAAGCGGCTTCCTGGGCCGCAACGTGGGTCTTATCCCAGTAAAGGTCAATTCCTATCTCGCCTATTGCGCAAAATCTGCGGCGTTCCAGCCATTGGCGTACGATGGCAAGTTCCTCCAGGTAGGTTTCGTTGACCGAACAAGGATGCAACCCCATCATCGCATAACAAACCCCAGGGTGCGCTGCCTCAAGGGCCAGCATAGGCTCGATGGTATCCTTGTCTACATTCGGAAGAAAGAAGGCTTGAACCCCTGCAGCGATCCCTCTAGCCAGCATTTCTTCCCGATCGTCGTCAAACTGTTCCGAGTACAAATGTGCGTGGGTGTCGGTCAAAAACATGTATCGTTGTGCTTACTGCTCTTTTTCAGAGATTACTCCCACCGTCATTTTGGTGTGTACCTTGCTGAAAAAATGCGATTTTTGAAAAATGAAATCTAGCAAATACTATGTGGTCTGGCTGGGCGCGAAGCCTGGCGTTTACGCTACCTGGAGCGAATGCCAGGCGCAGATCAGCGGGTTTCCCGGCGCCAGATACCAAGCGTTTCCCAGCCTGGAGGCAGCAAAAGCCGCCTACGCTGCCGGTCCGCCTTCCATGCCGGCGAAAAAAGCGCCCGGAATCCGCAAGCCGGCAAAGCCCGCGGGATCCTTCCTCCCGGTCAGCATTTCCGTCGACGCCGCTTGCAGCGGAAACCCCGGGCCGATGGAATACCAGGGCGTATATACCCAAACGGGAGACCGGCTCTTCCACCAGCAGTTTCCCCTGGGCACCAACAACATTGGCGAATTTTTGGCTATCGTGCACGGACTCGCTTACCTGCATCAACGCGGCCAGCACCAAACGCCTATTTACTCCGATTCGGTAAATGCCCTCAAATGGGTTCGGGCGAAAAAATGCAAAACCCAGCTCAAAGAAGACCATCGAACCAAAGTCCTGTTTGACATGATCCGCAGGGCAGAAGCCTGGCTGGAAGCCCATACCTACTCGAACCCCCTTTTGAAATGGGAAACCGAGGCCTGGGGTGAAATCCCCGCAGATTTTGGAAGAAAATAAGCCGGGTCAGGATTTGGCAAACTTCATTTTATAATCCACCTTCACTTTTCCCTTCCGGATGTTCTCCAATTTGGGCCGAATCATTTGCTTTTTAATCGGTTTCAGGTGTTCTACAAAAAGCACGCCCTCGATATGGTCGTATTCGTGCTGGATCACCCGGGCTGTGACACCGGTAAACACGCTTTCACGCTCAACAAACTGCTCGTCGAGCCACCGGAGCCGAATTTCCGGCTGGCGGTCTACATCACCGCGAATGTCGGGAATACTTAGGCACCCTTCTTCATAGGTCCAGGGTTCGCCGGTTTCATCCAGCATGCGGGCGTTGATAAACACCTGCTTCAACGCTTGGTCAACCTGCTTGCCTTTCTCCTGCAATTGCAGAGTGTCCACAACGAACAGTCGAATCGACAAGCCAATTTGGGGCGCCGCAAGTCCGACCCCTTCCGCGTGGTACATCGTTTCCCACATATCCTCGATCAGCTTGGACAATTCCGGATAATCCGGCTGGATATCCTCCGCTTTCTGACGCAATACGGCCTGACCGTATGCATAAATGGGTAGTTTCATAAAACATTAGACATTAGACTTCGGACGTCAGACCTTAGGGGGAATAAAAATGCCAGATCCCCCTTGGCCTGCTTCCGATTCACTATGGTTGTGCCTTTTCAAATCCAAATCTGCCACTCGCCTGTTCGCTTTTTTCGACGCCTATTACCTCTAGCGCCGGCAAAGTTTTATCCAAGCTATATGCGTCTAAAATCCGCCGCCTAACGAAGGTGCCCGAGGTAATCCTGAAGAATGAGTACCGCGCTGACCTTATCGACGAGGGATTTGTCCTGGCGTTTTTTCTTCCCTGCCCCTGATTGCCGGATGATCCGCTTGGCCTCTTCCGAAGTATACCGCTCATCGTGCAGTTCAATGCGGATTTCCGGGAATAATTCCTTCAACTTACGTACAAAACCGTGCACCAGATGGGCGATCTGGGCGGGGTTGCCATCCGGGTATTTGGGGTCACCCACCACGATACAGTCAACTGTTTCCTCCCGAATATATTGCTTGAGAAAGTCAAACACCTCATCTGTTGGAAAGGTTCCAATACCGGTGGCAATGATCCGGAGCGGGTCGGTTGCCGCAATCCCCGTCCGTTTTGTTCCATAATCAATAGACAGAATCCTACCCATAATGCTTTACCCAGGCGAATGCTGTTATACCCCGAGGTTGGAGGAACTCGGGATTTCAAACCTTTTCCAGAACAACGTTTACTGAGGTGAAGTGGTTTTGGAGTATCCCAAAACTACCCATCTGGACATTTCTGGAACAAGCCCGGAAAACGATAATGTCCGGCGATGTGCTCCAAGACGCTTCACGCCAAAAAAAACGACGGCAAAAATAAGGATTGCCGGGTGAAATGCAGGTAACTATTTTTTTTCGACAAGCTCATGGAGGCTGACGCAGCAGGAATGGCGTTCATAAAAAAGCCGCCGGGGTTTGCCCGGCGGCCGCTATATCAACCAATCAGGAAAGGAAAGGCAACGTTATTGGTCCAGGCGTTGAAGCTGGAACCGGTCGATCAAATCAAGAAGCTTGCGGGAATAGCGGCGGTCGGAAGCATAGCCGGAGCGCTCCAATCCTTTGGCCCAGGCTTTGTAGTCCCGTCCGTTCATCAGAAGTTGCGGGTATTCTCTTGCCAGAAACATGCTGTGCTCGCGCCAATTCTCCCATGCGCTGGCGTAGTTTCTTCCAGCCATGGGTTTGCCGAAATGGTTGTTCTGCCCAACGCTTGAGGCATGCGTGCCCGCCCAACTCTCAGCCAAAGCCTGGGCCATGAGGACGCTGGCAGGAATGCCAAACCGGTCCATTTCCAAACGGGCTACCTTTTCAAAGCGCTGGATATAGGCCTGGGCTTGCGCAGGATCTAATTGGGTAACCCCGGCAGCCTTAAAGGAAGAGCCGTTCCCGGAAAGTGCCACCGGATGGGCCATGCTCATCTGATCCCCATTGGCGTGGGCGCTTCCGGAGGATGGAACAGCTTCAATCCGGCCCAGCGCCGGAATTTGAAATGAAAACCGCATGTCCTGCCGGAAAACAAACAAAACAGCCAGGCCGAGGATGGTCAAACGAACGGAGGTTTTTCGGAAAAAAAGCCTGATCTGCGAGCGGTAAAAATAAACCTTGTACTGAAGTGCGGTAAACCATTTCATCATGCCGGTCCAAAGACGGCGCAGAAGGTGGATCAGCGAAAAATCGGCTATTGGAGCAGAAGAAGGAGAAATAGCTCCCCCCTTGCCGCCCGGGGCCCCGGAGGATGCCCAGGTGGTTTGATCCTGTTGAGTCGAAAAGGATTGTGCTGTTTTCATAAGCCGTGTATTGAAATCTTTTTGCATCTTTAGTAAGGATTATGCCTGGGATAACCGGCGCTACAAACATAATACGATTTGTTTTAAAAAACAATTTTTTTCATTTTATTTTAAACAATTTTTTTAAAAAATCCGTCCCCCCCTGAAAACCAGCCTTCCAGCTTTATTTTTAAAAAAACCAGGCTCGGGAAAAACTTTTCTTCCTTCGCCGCCTTCCAATTGATAATACGTTTTGAGCATGAACCGCCTTAAATTCGAAACCAGTCCTTACCTGCTCCAGCACGCGCACAATCCGGTCCATTGGATGGCATGGAAACCGGAAGCCTTTGCAAAAGCCCAAATAGAGAACAAACCCCTGCTGGTGAGTATTGGTTATTCCACCTGCCACTGGTGTCACGTGATGGAGCGGGAATCCTTTGAAGATGAAAACGTCGCCTCCTTCATGAATGCGCACTTCGTAAATATTAAGGTCGACCGCGAGGAAAGGCCCGATGTGGATCACTTCCTCATGGAAGCATGCCTGGCTATTACCGGGTCTGGAGGCTGGCCGCTTAATTGCTTTCTCACCCCAGACGGTAAGCCTTTCTATGCAGGCACCTATTTCCCTCCGGCCCCGGCATACAACAGACCTTCCTGGATGCAGGTCTTAACGTACCTTGCCGGGATTTTCAGAGATGACCGCGACAAAGTCGAGGACCAGGCCCAGCGCCTGACCCATATGATCAAAAACTCTGAAAACACTTTTTTGAATATGGGTTCGCCCCTTGGGCCTTCATTTGAGCAGTCCGTTTCGCCCGCAACGATCCACGCCATATTCCATGGGCTCAGGCAAACCTTCGATACCGAACACGGAGGATTTGGCGGCGCTCCCAAATTCCCTGGAACGCTATCCCTTCAGTTTTTACTGGAATATTCTTTCTTCACCGGGGATCAGGACGCACTGAACCATGTGCGCTTATCCCTGGACCGCATGATCCGGGGAGGTATTTACGATCAGCTTGGCGGAGGCTTTGCCCGTTATGCCACCGACAAGGCCTGGTTGATCCCTCATTTCGAAAAAATGCTTTACGACAACGCCCTTTTGGTTTCTTTGCTGGCAGATGCCTTTAAAGCGACAGGCGACCCACAATATGCTTCTACGCTCAGGGAAACCCTGGGATTTGTCCAGCGGGAACTGACCAGCATCGAAGGAGGTTTTTTTACCGCGCTCGATGCCGACTCCGACGGAGAAGAAGGGAAATTCTACGTTTGGAGCAGGGAAGAAATCCTGGATCTTCTCGGAGAAGATACCGAACTGTTCTGTGCCTGCTACGGCATTTTGCCTGAGGGAAACTGGGAAGGGAAAAATATCCTTTGGCAACCATCTCCACTGGAAGAATGCGCTCAACGGTCAGGCCTGACTTTATCCGGCTTGTCTGAAAAGCTGGAATCCTGCCGGAAGACCCTTTTCAGAAGCCGGCAGCAACGCATCCGCCCGGGAACAGATCAAAAATTCCTGCTTGATTGGAACGCGCTGATGTGTTCGGCTTATGCAAAGGCTTTTTCTGCGCTGGACGACCCTTCTTACCGGGATGCGGCCGAACGCAACATCACCTTCCTGCTCAGCCGGCTTAAAAAACCAGACGGGCAGGGGTATTTCCATACCTATTCAGCAACTTCAGATGGAGGGCGGGCCCAATATGAAGCTTTTTTAGATGACTACGCCAATTTGATCGAAGCCCTCTTCGAGGTATACGCCATTACCTTCAATCCCTATTATTTGCGTCATGCAGACGGCCTTTTGCAATTTGTACTGGGCAAGTTCCTTGATCGGGAAGCAAATATGTTTTATTTTACTTCATCGGACCAACAAGATCTGGCGTTGCGAAAAAAAGAACTGAACGACGGGGTGACCCCCTCCGGAAACGCTGTAATGGCCAGGAACTTGCTAAAAGCGGCTTTGATCTTCGGAAAAAAAGAATATGCCGAACTGGCCCACCGGATGCTGCTCCGAATGAGGGAAAGCACTGAGCGGTACCCCGGTTCTTTTTCTGCATGGGCCGCTGTTTTGCTAAACATGGCCTACCCATTTCACGAAGTGGCGGTATGCGGCCCCGATGCGGCGCAAGCAGGCCGGGAAATCAATCACGCCTTCCTGCCCAATAAACTGTTATTGGCGGCAGAGCAGCCTACGCTGGAGTTTCCGCTCCTGGCAGGCAGAGGCTTTCGGAATCAAACGCAAATATATATTTGCAAAGACTTCAGTTGCCAGTTGCCGCTGCAGGACGCGCAGGAAGCCATCAGCCAGCTTCGGAAGCCATGGCAATAGTATCCGGGAAATGGGGCTTTAAAGGCCGGGGAAAATAATCGTCACGCAAACACCATCAGGTATGTATCAAAGGCTATTGTTTCTTGCGTGTTTTTGCTGGAGCCTCGCGGTTCAGGGTCAGCAGGCGGCCCAATCCAGCCTGTATATGCTCAATCCCTTTCACTGGAATCCTGCATACGCAGGAATGGACTTTTCCCTTTCTGCAACCGCAGGTTTCCGGACCCAATGGACAGGACTTGAAGGCGCCCCGGTCACCCAATACCTCAACGCGCATGTTCCGCTTGAAATCATCCACGGCGCTATCGGAGTAAAGGCCGAGAACGACCGATACGGCGCCGAGCGAAACGCATGGGTAAGCCTTTCCTATAATTACCATTTGGCGCTCGGCGCCGGCACCCTGGGCATTGCCCTTGGGGGCGGCCTTGCGCAAAGAGCGCTGGATGGGGCAAAACTCCGAACTCCTGAAGGTTTTTATCTTGACAACATCCTCGACCACCGGGATGCCATCCTTCCCCAGGGTCTTGCCCAGGGAATAACGCCCACATTTGAAGCGGGTCTGTTTTTTCAAACGGAGTTCTGGGAGACAGGTTTTGGCATAAGGCACCTGACCGGGCCAGCCATCGACCTATCGACTTTTCAGTCCCCGCTGGAGCGCACCTATTTTTTCCAGCTTGGCTGCAATGTGGAATTAAGCCGGATGCTAACCATACATCCGGCGCTTCTTGTACGGAGTAACGTTAACCAAACCCAAATCGATGCCGGATTCCGGTTGCGCTATAACGAAATGTTTTTTTCCGGCGCTTCTTTCAGAGGGTACGACGCGAGCAGTATAGATGCGTTGGTTTTTTTGGCCGGATTCAAGCTTTCAGACCGCCTGCAGGTGGGATACGCTTACGACGTCACCCTCTCCCCTCTCAGACAAGTCAATAACGGGTCGCACGAAATCCTGCTGGCATATACTCTCGACAAAGTTTTCGGCGCCAAAAAACTGCCCAGATTGATCTTCAATCCGCGAAACCTTTGACCCAAAATCTCGTAACGCATCTTGGAAATAAGGCCCTCTGCTCCATTCGCACGCCCCTCGGGTAAATTCCTTCATTTTTTTTGCCCCACAGCCAATAGGCAGGGTAGTTTCTGCGTTTTGGCTGCATAAAACCGCGGGCGCAAAGGCATGCATAAACTTTATTTCCATATTGATAATAAGTTTTGCGGTACCTGCGTTAGCAATGTGCCAGTTTATTGAACCAATTGGGCAAGCTGGCGATTTATTGGATTAGTTTTTGTAAATTTTGTAAACGGTCTATATTTACGTCGCCTTTTTCAGGCCGGATTAAATCTGTAGGAAAACTCGGGTGTAAACATGAAAAACGTACTTAAGCTTGCACTAGGCATCCTAGTGGTTTCAATGTCTTCCTGCGGCAGCCAGGAATCGGGTGAATTGACAGGGGTTCTCGACCGGCCTTCCTGGTCCGGGATCAACCCCTACGGCATGGTGTACGTGCCTTCCGGCACCTTACTTGTGGGGCCCAGCGACCAGGATGTCAACAGTACTTTCGTACAACGTCCCAAAACGATCTCCATCCAGGGCTTTTACATGGATGAAACGGAAATTACCAACAACGAGTACCGCCAGTTTGTGGAATGGGTAAGGGATTCGCTGGCGCACCAGATCCTCGGCCACGTCACCACCGACGATAACGGCGATGAGTACATCGACTGGGATCTGGATATCGACTGGGAGGATCCGGCGCTGGAGGAACTCTATTTTCAGGGCGACAACCGGTTTGCCGGGAAAGCTGAGTTCGACACCAAAAAGTTCAATTATACCTATTATTGGTATGACTGGCAAAAAGCGGCGCACGACCGGGGCAATTCCCCGCGCACGGAGTTCATTCGCGACAAGGAGGTGAATATCTACCCCGACACCCTCGTTTGGGTACGCGACTTCGCCTACTCCTACAATGAACCCATTGCCCGGAACTACTTCTGGCATCCCGCTTACGACGATTATCCCGTAGTGGGCGTCGACTGGCACATGGCAAATGCATTCTCCTATTGGCGTACGCAGTTGTATAACACGGCTCAATCCAAACGCAAAGGCGGAATCAACACCGAAGACTTCCGCCTGCCTTCTGAACACGAGTGGGAATACGCAGCCCGCGGAGGCCACGAACTGGCCCCTTACCCCTGGGGTGGCCCCTACATCCAGAACGCAAAAGGCTGCCTCCTTGCTAACTTCAAACCCGGCCGCGGAAACTATCCCGAAGACGGCGGAATGTACACTGTGAAGGCGGATGCCTACTTCCCTAACGACTACGGCTTGTATAACATGGCAGGCAACGTGTCGGAATGGACGCTGACCGCTTTCCATGAGAACGCCTACTCCTTCCTCCACGACCTCAACCCGGACTACCGCTACGATGCTGAGGACGATGAAGACATTGCCAATAAGCGCAAGGCCATCCGGGGTGGATCATGGAAGGATATTCACTACTTCCTGCAGACCGGAACCCGCAACTGGGAATATCAGGATACAACCAAATCCTATATCGGATTCCGCTGTGTACTCACATTTATGGGCCGTTCCATCAATGATTTCTAATTTTCTTCATACTATTAAAAAAAGTAAGGATATTGTGCCCGCTCACAATATCCTTACCCATTTCTTAACGTTCAGGGAGGTTATAAGCCTGGGCTGAAAACTACAGAACAGGAATTGCACCTTCCCCAAAAGGACCTTTTCGCTAACCCATTAAATGCTTTTCAACAATGATGTCATTTCTGAAGTCCTCGTTCTTTAAGTACTTCAAGAACCTCGTAATCGGTTTAGGCGCTTCTGTCGTGCTTTTGGGTGCGCTCTTTAAAATCCAATCCTGGCCAGGCGCCGATGAGATGCTGACTTACGGGATGATCACTGAAGCAATCCTGTTTGCCTTTCTTGGAATTATCGGTCCGGAAAAGGATTATTACTGGGAAAAACTCTATCCGGGGTTGGACAAATATAATGCCTCGCTCCAGCCATTGGCAGCAGGCCCCATTTCTACTTCCGGCCCTGCCGCTCCTCAGATCCCTGCTCTTAACGGCGAAGTCGTAGAACAGCAATTGGGCGGTATGCTCTCCGAGCTTCAGGTCATGTCCAGAAGCCTTTCTTCCCTGAAAGCGCTTCAGGAAGTTGATTTCTCCGGAACAAAGGACCAACTCAAGGCCATGAGCAACTTCTACACGAAGTTGAACGAAGCCATGATGGATATCCAGGACTCCGTGGAAGAAACCAAGATCTACAAAGAACACCTGGGCGAACTCAACCGCAATATCGGCCGGTTGAATAACACCTACACGGCATTGAATACGGTTTACGGAGGCGTGATCTCCGCCATGGCTAATGTAAAGCAAGGCTAATGGAGTTGTCTCAAAAGATGGACTTTGCCCATAGCTGCAAATAAATATTTTCTTTTTTCATCTCTTAGTAAGAGTTGAAAAAAGAAAATAAAATTTCACGCCAGGGACAAAGAACGGACTTTTGAGACAGGCCCTTTGCTCAACCCATTCGTTTAACTGCAAAATTCTAGACTATGTCTATTCCAAAGGAGCCACGGCAGTTGATGATCAACCTGATGTACCTGGTGTTAACTGCCATGTTGGCCCTCAACGTATCGGCCAAGATCATCAATGCCTTTTTTGTCGTCGACCGGGGTATTAAAAACAGCAATACCATTTTCGACACCTCCAACCAATTCGCCGTCTCCGCGCTGGAAAAAAGCGTGGAACAGGATAAGGAACGCTACCAGCCGCTGATGAATGCCGCTAAACAAACCCAGCAGATCTCCAACGACTTCAACGCATACGTGGAAGCCATCCGGGAGAAAATGGTGGAAGAAACCGGCGGATATTACACCGAGGAAGAAAGCGAAGAACACGCCGGACAGCCGAAAGGCTATAAGAACAAAGACATCACGACCCGCTACCTCGTAGATCAAAAGAAAGGCGACGAGCTCGAAAAAAAGATCAACGATACCCGGGAAGAACTCCTGCGCCTGATTCGCAGCCTGAAAGGGATCAAAGGTACCAACATCACCGATGAGTCGATCTCCGAACTGGAGAGGAGCGTTTCGCTGAAAGTCGACGAATCCTGGAAACAGGATAAGAAAGCGATGAAACGCAATAAAAACCTGACCTGGGCCGAGTATACCTTCAAGCAAATGCCGCTGGCCTCCGCCTTCCCGTTGCTGACGAAGATCCAGAACGACATGAAGAGCTCGGAAGCCCAAATCCTGAACTACCTCGTAGGCCAGGTAGGCGCCACCACCTTTAAAGTGGATCAGTTCATCCCCATTTCCTCCGCAAAGAAAAGTTATATCATTGCAGGGGAAACTTATGAAGCGGAAATCTCCGTAGGCGCTTCTTCCAAATCTATCACAGAGAATGTGATCATCTCGGTAGATGGGCGTAGCCTACCGGTTGTCGATGGTGTTGCAAAATACTCTGCTACCGCTTCTTCCACAGGCGTAAAATCCTATAAAGTGGACGTCAATCTGACCAACCCAACTACCGGAGAGCGCGAAACGTACTCGAAATCATTTGAATACGAGGTAGGCCGCCGTTCGGTTGCCGTCTCTGCCGACAAGATGAACGTCTTCTACATTGGGGTTGATAACCCGATTTCTGTTGCGGCTGCCGGCGTATCCACCAACACCCTGCGCGTGAGCGGAAGCGGCGGCGGGATTACCCTGCGCCCTGCCGGAGTAGGTAAATTCATCGTCAACGCTACGACCCCAACCAACGATGCGTCCATTACTGTTTCCGGCGAAGGCCTGCCTGCCAGCAGGTTTGCCTACCGCGTGAAGCCTATTCCCGATCCGGTGGCCAAACTCGGCGCCTCAACGGGAGGGGAAATTGGGAACGGCGAATTCAAAGCCCAGGGCGGCGTATTGGCCATCCTGGAAAACTTCGACTTCGACGCCCGGTGCACCATCCAGGGCTTTACGCTGGTATACGCTGCCCGCCGTCAGGATCCCGTAGAGATCATCAACGCAGGCGCTACTTTTAGCGGCCAATCCAGGGAGCAAATGAACAAAGCCAAACCGGGCGACAGCTACTACTTCAACAACGTCCGGGCCAAATGCCCCGGCGACTCCGGTACGCGTAAGATCAACTCGATGGTGTTTACCATCCGCTAATTTTTTTCTGCATACTATGTACTAGTGTACCAGATAATTCCGTTTATCTGGTACACTGGTAAATGGGAAAACGGAAGCCTTTCTGCCGAAGTTCCATGATCACTTTAAAACAACATTCAATGAAAATTGCAGTCAAAGGTATCGCCTTCTTTTTCGCCCTGATGTGCCTCGCGTCCCTCTCCAATGCGCAGACGCTGCCCGGCAATATCATCACGGAATCCGGCATGCAGATGCGCCCCGCACCCCTCGACGATATCGTCGAAACTTCCACCGCCATGAAACGGCGCATCATCCCCTATGAAGCGCCCCGCGAAGCAGATATTTTCTGGAAGAAAAGGGTTTGGCGCGTCATCGACGTTCGGGAGAAGATGAACCTTCCCTTTGCTTACCCTCCCCGTCCGCTGTTGCAGATTCTCATCGACGCTGCAAATAAAGGCGTTGAAGACCCAGAAAATCCCCTTCCTCCCCTCCGGGTATTCAACGAAGAGGACTTCAAACAGGAAATGGATACCGCTACCCTGGCTTCCATCCTCTTTCAGGTCGATACCGTGACTGTAACCGACCCGGAGACCTATTTGCCCCGCCAGGAAATCATCCGCAACGACATCAACTTCGAAGATGTGCAGCGGTACCGGGTAAAAGAGATCTGGTTCTTCGACAAGGAATCCTCTACCATGCAGGTTCGCATCCTCGGCATCGCCCCGGTCAAACCGGTTAAAGCCGACAACGGAGATATCATCGGCGAACGCCCCATGTTCTGGGTCTACTACCCGGAAGCCCGCGAATACCTCGCCCGTGAACGCGTGTTCAACGCCGGCAACGACGCCAGCCCAATGTCCTGGGAAGATGTCATGGAAATGCGCTTCTTCTCCAGCTATATCTACAAAGCATCCAACGTAAAGGATTCGCGTCTTCAGGATCAGTTCCCCGACAGCCGCCGCGATCTCCTTATGGAAGCAGAAAAAATCAAACAGGAGATCTTCAACTTTGAACAAGATCTTTGGACATATTGATGTTAGACGTTAGACGTTAGACGTTGGACGTTAGACGTTGGACGTTAGACGTTGGACGTTAGATGTTGGACGTTGAAAAAGCAGAGGGGAAGTCGGATAACCGCACTTCCCCTCTGCTTTTTCTGTATATGGCCGCCACCAACCACTAACCTCTAACCCCTAACATCCAACGTCTAAAGTCTAGCGTCTAACGTCTAACGTCTAACGCCTACATCATGTATTCCCAGGCGGTTTGGTAACCTCCCACCTCATCGCAATATTCCAGGAAAGCGCGATAAAAAGGACTCCGCCCGATAGTAGCGCTGTCTCCCACGACGATCAATTGCTTCCGGGCGCGGGTCATGGCAACATTCATACGTCGGTAATCCTGCAAGAAGCCAATTTCCCCTTTGGCATTGGACCGGACCAACGAAATGTATACGACGTCCTTTTCCTGCCCCTGAAAGCCGTCGATAGTATTGACCGAGAGGGGTCTTGCACTAAGCAACGGATCTTCGTCCAAGGCCTGACGAATATATTCTGCTTGTTCGCGGTAGGGGGAAATGATAGCTACGGATGGATATTCCTTTTCCACAAAGGCGTCTTCCAGAAGATAAAGATGTTCCCGCAAAATGCGGAATTCATCGGGATTGGACCGGCTTTGATAGGCTGGATGTACTTTCTCTTCGAATCCGCATCCTGCTGTATCGATAAAAACCATTGGAGCGCCGGAAAGAACAGGCAGCCGCCGGTTTCGTACTTCTTCAGCCGCCTGAAGTTGGTTTTGGTAAAACTGCCGGTTGGAAAATCCCATGATCACATCGTTCATCCGGTACTGCACCTTGAGCAGCGCCACTTCAGGAAGGCGGTCGAGGCACTTCTCCATAAGCGTAATATGAAACCCGCCGCGCTGCGCTTCCACGGATTTTACCGTGGGGGGGAGTTGAAAGGGATCTCCGGTTAGCACAACGCGGGAGGCCTTGGCAATGGGAATCCAGGTTGCCGGTTCCAATGCCTGAGCAGCTTCGTCGATTACGACGGTACGGAACTTACGGCCATCCAAAACTGGGTGCGCGGCCCCAACGAGCGTGCAGGCAATGACTTGCGCCGAGTCGAGGATCTGATTTATAAGCCGTTCCTCCAACTGATTGGCCCAAGCAGAAAGTTCATTGGCCTCCTGGAACAACCGCTGTTTTTCCATTCGCTCTTCGGCGCCATAAGACCGCCTGTACCGATTGGCTTGACGGCGAAGTTCTGCCGCTTCGATTTTTACTTTACGGATGTTTTTGCTTTCCGGGTGGTTGGCTACCAGTGCGTCCAGGGTATGGTTGACCAAGTCTTCGTCCACACGGGAGATATTTCCCACCCTAACCACATCTAACCCCTCGGCGGCCAGGCGCTCTGTAAGCAGATCCACCGCCGTGTTGCTGGGCGCCGTCACCAGAACCGTTTGTTCCGTTTCTGCGAGCAGCCGGACGGCTTGCACCAAGGTTGTCGTTTTTCCCGTTCCTGGAGGGCCATGGACAACGGCCACATCGCGAGCCGACAGGATATGTTGTACAGCCGCAGTCTGGGAGGGATTCAATACAGGGATTGCCATTTCGCTGCTATACGGGGAATGCTCCGGCGGTTTTTCCCCTAAAAAGACCGACCGCAACTCCGCCAGCCTCCCTTTCTGGGCTGTCATCACCTTGTGCAGGGCTTTTTCCATTTCCTGGTAGGTCCGCTCGTCAAAACTGATTTCAACGGCAAGCTGACCAGCATCTATCCATTCCGGAATATCTTTCGCATTCAGGATAATACGCATGCGGTCTTTGTCGACATAATACACCACTCCGCTTCGCTCAGGATGTTTTGCGCCCGCAGCCATCGAGGATAGCAGAACCGTTTTGCCTGCCCGGAACTGATGTTCTAGGCCTATGGATGCCGTGCGCTGGACAACGACGAAGGCCCGCTCCCCTATCGCATACCCTTTTTGAACCACCTGAAGTGGAAACCAGGCATATCCTTCCCTGCGGCGCTGCTCCAGAGGCATCTGGGCCATTTTGCGGCGGTATTGTTCAAAATCTTCTTCCTTTTCCTGCTTAAGCAAGGTTAGTAATCGCTCAAATTCCGGTATCGGTTCATTCATGCCAAAATGGGGGAAAGTGAAAAAACGTTGGTTTAAACAGAAAATGCTTTGCAAAGGTTTTCAAAAGGATAACCAGGAAAAAAATAGCCCTCGATAGCGCGCGCTGCGCATTTCAGCTAAAATACAAAGGTTTTATACTTGAGACGAAATGGTTTGGGTATAACTTACACGCATGACAGCAAGCAAAAACACGACTCTGCTAAAAGAGCAATTTCAATCCCTGAAAAACCTCCTTCCGTTTTTCCGCAGCATCTGGAAAACCAGTCCGCCGCTAACCCTGGCCAACACCCTGCTGCGGCTTCTGAAATCTGGAATACCCCTGCTCCTGTTATATACCGGCAAGCTCATTATCGACGAGATCGTGCGGCTTCTGGAAGCGCCGGAAAAGGACTTGCAGCGCCTCTGGTGGCTTCTGGGCGCCGAATTGGGCCTGACGGTACTGTCTGAACTGCTCAACCGGGGGATTGCGCTCACCGACGCGCTGCTGGGCGACTTATTCTCCAATCAGACTTCGGTCGATATCATGCGGCATGCGTCCACCCTGGATCTTTACCAATTTGAAAATCCCGATTTTTATGACAAGCTGGAGCGGGCGCGGCGGCAGACCAACGGCCGGACGGTGCTCATGTCGCAAGTGCTCTCTCAAATCCAGGACATCATAACGGTATTATTCCTGGGAGCAGGCTTGGTTGCCTTTAACCCCTGGCTGATCCTGATCCTGATCTTGGCGGTCATTCCGGCGTTTATCGGGGAAAGCTACTTCAACCAGCAGTCGTATTCCCTTAGCCGGGGGTGGACTCCCGAGCGCCGGGAACTCGATTACCTGCGCTATATAGGCGCCAGCGACGAGACGGCCAAGGAAGTCAAGATTTTCAACCTGTCCGGTTTTCTAACCGAGCGGTTTCGGGAGCTCTCGCATAAATACTACCTCGCAAACCGCCGGATCGCCGTCCGCCGGTCGCTATGGGGAAGCCTGTTGTCTTCTCTCGGCATCCTGGCCTACTATGGCGCCTACGCGCTGATCGCCCTCCAGACGGTCCATGGCATCATTACCCTGGGTACGCTGACCTTTCTGGCAGGCTCCTTCAACCGCATGCACAGCATGCTGGAAGCGATCATGAACCGGTTTTCGCGGATTACCGAAAGCGCGCTCTATCTTCGGGATCTGTTTGATTTTTTTGCGATCCAGCCGGCCATTGTTTCCGCCACAGGAAGCCTTCCTTTCCCAGATAAACTTCAGTCCGGATTCGTCTTCGAGAACGTCAGTTTTAAATATCCCAACTCCACGCGCTGGGCAGTACGGGAGCTGAGTTTTCACCTCCAGGCAGGAGAAAAGCTCGCCCTGGTCGGGGAAAACGGGGCAGGCAAAACGACCATTGTCAAACTCCTTGCCCGGCTTTACGACCCCACCGAAGGCCGCATCCTGATCGACGGCGTAGATATCCGGAATTACGACCTGGACTCTCTGCGAAACAATATCGGGATCATTTTCCAGGACTATATTCGCTTCCAGCTCTCGGCAGGAGAAAACATTGCCGTTGGACATATTCAGCAATCCGGCGACAACCAACGAATCGCTGAAGCGGCGCAAAAAAGCCTGGCGGATCAGGTTATTGGTCAACTCCCCAAAGGATACCAGCAATTGCTCGGAAAGCGGTTCGCCGATGGGGTGGAACTCTCCGGAGGCCAATGGCAGAAAATCGCCCTGGCCCGCGCTTACCTTCGCAATGCCCAACTGCTCATCCTGGATGAGCCTACCTCCGCCCTGGACGCCCGTGCCGAGCACGAGGTGTTCCAACGCTTCGCCGAACTCATCCAGGGAAAATCCGCCGTACTCATCTCCCACCGCTTCTCCACCGTCCGCATGGCCGACCGCATCCTCGTCCTGGAAAACGGCCGCCTCCTGGAAATTGGCTCCCACGCCCAACTCCTCGAAAAAGAAGGAAAATATGCGGAACTGTTTCACCTGCAAGCGCAAGGGTATGTTTGAGGTAGCGGGGTTGCGAAGTTGCGAAGTTGCGATCGTTGCGAAGTTACGAGATACCTCGCAACTCCGTAACGTTCGCAACTTCGCAACCTTTTCTGTAACCCACATCACCCACGGAATCCGTCTTAATTTGGATTTTTGACAAAATTTTTGATCATGTTTAGCAAACTACTGGAACGGCTTTTCGGTCCGCCGTTGGATATCAAGGATTTAGTAAAAAACCGCAAGGCGATCATTCTGGACGTACGCACCGTGCATGAATTCAGGGCAGGGCACGCCAAGGGGTCCAAAAATATCCCGTTGCACGAGCTAAGAGGCAAAATAGGGGAGCTAAAGAAACAGAAACGACCCATCGTAGCCTGTTGCCGCTCGGGCAACCGGAGCGGAACAGCGGCAAGCATCCTTCGCGCTTCCGGAATCGAAGCGTACAACGGGGGAAGCTGGCAACATGTGCAGCGAAACATTTCGTAGGGCGCAAGGCAAGGCGTAAGGCGTAAGGTATAAAGGCAAAAGGCGCAAGGAAATTAATCCCTACGCCTTTTGCCTTTTGTCTTACGCCTCTTTTCTTACGCCTTTGCGGCGGGTTTGGCGTCTTTCCAGGTTTGGAGGAATACCATTCCGTATCCGAAGGTCAGCATAACGTGGTAAACGAGGAAGGTCGTTTCACCCCAGTAGGCGCCCCAAACAGCAGCCACGCCGAAATACATGGTAAGGAAACCCTCTAGAATTGTCGTCCAGCTAAGTTCCGGCATAACGTAATTATTGGCTTTCAGGCTGGGATCTTTACTCGCCTGAATGTTAAACTTGGGCGTGCGCACGAAGGGCGACTTTTTGCCCCGCCATCCTTCGATCACCGCGATCATATTGTGCAGAGACAAGCCCATGGAAAGCGCCAGGAAGGTCGGGAATAAGGTGATGTACCTGAAAATAGCTTTTGGCAGCGATTCCTTCCTGACTGGCGACTGTATATTGGCCACATAGAACACGGCCGCCACCACCAGGAGACCCACCAGAAAACCGGTAAAGGAATCCTTGTCGAAGCCGTAGTTCAAAGCCAGGTGGTTGATCGTATAGACCAGAGGAACACTGGAAACCCCCAGGATAAACACGATCACAAAGATCGAACTGGCCATGAGGTGCATGCTGGCATGAAGTTTCTTCCCAAACGGAAGGTTGGAATTCCAGATCGTGGGCAGCATTTTCTTCGCCGTTTCGGCGCCGCCTTTCATCCAGCGGAACTGCTGGGAGCGGTAGCTGTTCATCTCGGCGGGAAGCTCGGCCGGAGCACCGATGTCTTCAAGGAATTTGATCTTGTACCCTTTCAACTGGGTGCGGATACTCAGGTCGAGGTCTTCGGTCAGCGTATCGGCTTCCCAACCGCCGGCGTCTTCAATAGCCTGGCGGCGCCACAAGCCTGCGGTGCCGTTGAACTGCAGGAAGTTGTTGCCTTCCATGCGGCCCACCTGTTCTACGGTAAAATGCACGTTGAGCTGAAATGCCTGGAGGCGGGTAAGCAGCGAATAATCTTCGTTGATGTGCTCCCAACGGGTTTGCACGACGCCTACGCGCTCATCCTGAAAATGCGGAACAGTGCGGCGGAGGAAATCCGGGCGGGGAAGAAAATCGGCGTCGAAAATGGCTATAAACTCGCCTTTGGCAAAGGCCATCCCATCCTTGAGCGCCCCAGCCTTGTACCCTTTACGCACTTTACGGCGGATTTGCTCGATGTTAAAGCCCTGAGCTTTGTAATAATTGACCTTGTTGCGAACCAGTTCCTGGGTCTCATCTGTGGAATCGTCCAGAACGTGGATCTCAAAGCGGTCCTTGGGATAGTCGAACTGCGCAATGTTGTCAATCAGCCGCTCAACCACGTACCGCTCGTTGTACAGCGGAAGCTGAACCGTAACAAAAGGTAAATCCTGATCGTCGTCCTCTTCCGGAAGCGAAAAATCAGCGGACGATAGTGGGAATTGAACCGCAGTTCCTCCCCCTTCTGCTCCTGCCAGAGCGGCGACAGCCACCTTTTGGGCCACTTTGACTCCGGTTTGCTGGGCAAGTAACTTCTTCCGCTTGGAATAGCGAAGGTAGTTGTACAAAACGCCAAACTGAGCCAGACCAAATACCGTAACATAGGTAAGGGAAATCAGATAAATCCCTAATGACAAAAATCCAATTGCGGACATGTGTTAATAATGAGGTTTTACAAAAAAGCACCAAAACCAAATCACGTTTCCAATAACGCTTTTCTTCGGCAAAAAATCACGGAGTATAAAAAAATTCCGGATTTCATTCCTGCCTGCCAGACCACGGCATCTGTTCCGGGGAGTTTGCGCAGGCAGCGCCGTATTCGGTTGTGTTTCAGGGATCAACTGCAATTTGCATTAGAACGAAAAAAAACGGAATTAGTTTCATTGCGGAAAGTCCCGTTTTCGCAGCAAAGGTAAGAGAATTCATTTCATCGCACTACTTTCAGCAGAAACATATTTAAGTCGCAATTCCAGCTTCCAACGAAAACAAGGAAAGTCTGTTATCTTTGCGCCCAAAGAAATGCGAATGGATGCCATGAACAAGATCCTGTTCTTTCTCTTTTCCGCCGCCCTGCTTGTTGGTTTTTCCTCCTGTGACCCCGACGAGGACTTTATCACCGACGGGAGCGCCAAGCTGGAGTTCTCCCTTGATACGCTTCGTTTTGATACGGTATTCACGGAATTAGGGTCTGCAACACGTTCATTCAAAGTATATAACCGCAACAGCCGGCCTATACGGGTATCCAGGATCTTTTTCCTCAATAGTTCCAAAATCAAGTTCCGGATGAATGCCGACGGCTATCCGGGCAACGATATCGAAAATGTGGAGATTGGCGCCAACGACAGCATTTACGTATTCGCCGAAGTAACCATCGACCCCAACCAGCCGCTTTCCGTCAGTCCCTTCGTCATTGAGGACAAGATCGTTTTTGAAACCAACGGCAACCTCCAGGAAGTTAAGGTGGAAGCCTGGGGCCAAAACGCTAATTACTTCCCAAGCCGCTTCAACAAGGGCGTCCCTGTCGTACTCACCTGCCGCAACAACGAAATATCCTGGAACGACCCTAAACCTTATGTGATCTACGGCGAGGTGTTCATCGACAGTTGCACCCTGAATATCCCTGCAGGTACGCGGATCTATGTACACGGTGGAATCGCCCGGAATGAATTCTTCGGCGTATTCAACGACGGGATTTTGTACACGTTGACGAACGGCAGAATCCGCATTCTGGGAACCAAAGAAAAGCCCGTCATCATCCAGGGAGACCGCCTCGAAGAGCCGTTCCAGGACGATCCGGGGCAATGGACAGGCATCATCCTCGGCAAAGGGAGCAAAGGCAACGTAATCGAATATGCTACGATCCGCAACAGCAATTTCGGGGTGTACGCCGACTCCGCTGCTTCGCTGGAGATCCGAAACACCCAGATCTACAATACCTCCAGCAGCGGGCTGATCGGCGTGCGCAGCAACATCACCGCCGAGAACTGCCTGATCTACAACAACCAGGCCAATTCCCTGCTTCTGGCCCATGGGGGCGACTACCTCTTCACCTATTGCACCATCGCGAGCTACGGCGTGAACGCGGCCGCGTTCTCCGCCAGCAATTTTCTTTGCTACGACGACCCGCTGGTCTGCAAACAGCGCAGCGAATACCGGCTCAATGCGCGCTTTCGCAACTGCATCCTCTTCGGGTCCCTGAAAGATCAGCTCCGCCTCAGCGATATTTCCGGCGGGCAGCCAGCCTGGATGTTCAACCTGAAACTGGAAAACTGCGTGGTCAAAGTGGAAGAACTTCTCAAGGAGCAAAATAACCGCTACGCCCGCTTCTTCGAAGACTTCTGCACCAATTGCATCAACGGCAAAAACACCGACAAGCTGTTTGAAGACCCCAACAAAGACCTGTATGCACTGGACTCCCTATCGATCGCAAGGGAAAAAGCCATGCCCATCCTCTCCCCCCGAAAAATTGACATCGACCTTCTGGGCAATCCCCGCGACCCCCAAAAGCCCGACATCGGCTGCTTCGAAAAAATGTAGCGCGGATTTCCAATCCGCGCTACATTGAAATCAGGGCGGTATAGGTATAGCCAAAGGCGTTTTTGCTTTTCTGGTTGTCGACAACCTTGGCGGACGGAAACGGAGGTTCTTCCCTGAAGGCAGGTGGAACGGCCCCAATTGCCCGGGCCATAGCGGGATAAAAAGCGCTTTTCAACGGGTGTTCGTCGGCGCAGACGTTGAACACTTCTCCCCACGCATCGTTTTCCAATACCCGGAGCAGGATGCCGATTACGTTGTCTAGGTGCACGAGGTTGACCGGCGCGTTGCCGCCGGGGAGGTCTGTTTTTCCGGCCAGCCACCGCCCTGGGTGGCGGTCCGGCCCGATGAGCCCTGCCAGGCGGAGGATAGTTAGCCGGTCGCTCAGGACGGAGCGCAGCTCCTGCTCGGCGCACAGCACTGTTTTTCCCTGAAGGGTGTCCGGTTGCGGGGTTAGCGATTCATCTGCCAGGCCCTGTCCCCCACCATATACGCTGGTGGAACTAAGGAATACCACCCGCGTCTCTGCCCCCAGCATTTTGGCCAGGCGGCCCAGCTTGCGTCCGTAGGCTTCTTCGCCAGACGCTTGCCGACCAGGGGGGATAGTTAGAATGACCGCCCCGGCGCCTGAAAACAGCTCCACCGAATGGGATTCCTTGCTTTCCTCCAGATCAAAGAAACAAGCCTTTGCCCCCAGGGCGGCGATTTGGACCAGTTTGTCTTCCTGCCGGGACGTGGCGCCCACCCGGTATCCCTCCCGGACCAGTTTGCCGGTAAGGGGCATTCCCAACCAACCGGCTCCTACTACCCAAATGGGCTTTGTTTTTTCCATGTGCGCGATGCGAGGATATGTTCAAAACATAACTGGCCCAAGGCGCTGCCTCAGACCAGTTATGTGCCGCTGTTTCCAACGTCCAACATCCAACGTCCAACATCTAACGTCCAACATCTAACGTCTAACATCTAACGTCTAACATCAAGCGTCTACTTCTGCCACTTGGCGATGGCTTCCTTATTCATGCGGATGTAGGCGTCGTCTTTGTTTTTCTCGGCTTCTGCCAGCGATTTTTGAGCAACGGCGATGGCATCGGCTTTACGGCCCAGGTCGCCGAGGATGAGGGCTTCGCGGTAGAGCGTCCAGTAGCGCGGAGCGGAGGCGTTGGCTTTCTGGATCCACTCCAGGGCTTTATTGAGGTCTTTCTTGTTTTCGTGGTAGTAGGTAGCGGCGGCCGACAAGTCGCCGGCGGAAGGGCCTGCCATCACGCGGTCGATATTGGCCATTACGCGGCTATCCACGTCTACGGCGAGGGGGAGGCTCACTTTGGTGTTTTCCCAGATCAGGTCGATGGTGGCGCCGGTATTCTGGAGGTTGTTGATGTCGATCGTGAACGATTCCACCTTGGTTCCGATTTTCTCGGGCTTGACCATAAAGCTTACCTCAGGGGTTTTCTCGACATACGAACTCCAGTTGGTGCTCTCGTAGGGATAGAGCATGATTTTCCACTCCATCGCGCCGGGTGTGGCCAGCACGGCCCAATCACCTTTCTTCACTTCCTGACCTCCCAGTTTCACGGCGTCACCGAAGGAAAACTTGGTAGCCGAGTTCGCGCCCACGCGCCATACTTTGCCGAACGGCGTCACGCCATTATCGGAGAAAACGACCCGGCCCTTGGCGCTGGGGCGCGAATAAACGATGGTTACGTCGGTCAGGCCTACGCGCTGCTTGAGCTCTGCAGTCGGGCTTGGCGCCGGAGTCTGGATCTGCGCCTTGGCGGAGACAGCGAAAAAAGCCAATACGGCAAAAGTCAATAACTTGGAAATCTGATTTTTCATTGGTAAAAATTTGATGAAGGATAAACAATCACGCAAACATAGACAAATCCCGGCGGGGGATGGTTCAAAGGGGGAGGGAAAATTGGAAAGGGGAATGGAGGATGGACATAATGATGTTACATATTTCGTTGATTACCCGGAAGGCGATAAACGCGTTCCGGATTTTCGTTAAAGATAACCGGGACTTCTTTAATCAGCCAATCTCCGCCGAACGTAATGGTGTTGTGATGCGATTTATAAATGATCCATTCCAGGCTGTCGTCAAACCAATAGCTGTCATCATCCGCCAGGTCGGGAAAGATCTGACGGATGGAGGAGGAAAATATACCTTCCGTGGTGTCCAATACATAGACGGTTCCGGTGGCCTTTTGCTGAAGCAGCGCCGTCAAATGCGCGGTTTCCTTATCTTCCAGCGCGCCTTCCACGTACAGGAGATCGCGTGCAATCGGTCTGCCCAACGGTGGCCAGCGATCTTTTCCCACCTCCCATAGGGTTCGCAAACGTTCGCGCAGTTGTGCGGCCTTCTCTCCCGTCACACGGCCCGGCCCCAAGTTGGGCAAACAGGGGTAGCGGGCATCCGGCCAGATGATTTTCGGGATGGGTTGGTTTTCGGGCAGCGACCTTGCGTATAGCAACTTTTCATTAGCGCTGATCAGGTGTTTTTCAAAGCCAGGGACGCTTCCCATTTCCCCAGAAGCATCTGTCGTGTGTTCCCGTGGAGCAGGATCTTCGTCCCGTTTGCGTATTCGGGCGGAAACGTAAAATCCGGCAGGAGCATGCTGGCCAACCCTGTTTGCAATGGCTTCTGCCGCATGGGGGTCCACTGTCCACAGGAGATACGTGACGCTGTTTTTTTCGTATCGTGTGCCACCCCAATGCCCATAATTGGCTGTTTCTCCCAGCTCGAAAAGGATGGGATAAAGCGCCTCGGCATGAAACGCATCGAACCAGGGGGCTGCCGCCATCAAGCCATCAAATACGGGCGTGGTGATCGTCAGGTCAAAATGCCACTCTAACGCCGGCATCTCCAGCCAACCTGCCTGTCTCCACGGAAGCGCCAGGCGGTGCAGGGCCGCTTCCGGACGCTCGCCCGGCATCAGCCATTCCTGGCCGATAGCCATGGCTGGTTGCCCGCAGGAGGCAGCCAGTACGTCAACATATGGAGCCTGCTCCAGCCAGCGCAAGCGGGTGTAGCGCCATTGGGCTCCTTCCTGCCGGTAGAGTGTTTTTTGAAAAACGGGGTGGTGCATAATGGTTTTAGATATCTTTTCGGTTACAATGCATCCTTTTGTTCCGTCCATTTTGTTTGCGCAGCCTCCCATTTTTGTATCAAGGATTCTGAATCCAACCGTTCTGAGGCGACCAGCCAGGCTGGTTCGATACAGGGTAAGCACACCTGAATACCTGGAAAATGACGGGGTGGGCGGCCTCTTCGGGGACGAAGATGGACGGCAAAACAATGCTCTATTTCTTGTTCATCCAGTGGACTAGCATCAATGAACCTGTCTAAGATTTCATTCCACCAACCATAGCAGGAAGGCAAAGCCATCTCATCCGGCGCCTCTAATTCAAGCAACTCGATGCCTTGCGCTTTTTGGTAACCGAAGAGCAACCCATCCGCCCAGTCGTCGTCGGGTTTGCCACCCAAGCGATATACAGAATGCCAAGCCCAAACCGGCGCATGTTCGCCGATGGGTATGCCGCGTTGGGTCATTTGCTCACCCATCCATCGAAAAGCATTTTGCCAACGCTCCCCTGGCACATACTCCCAGCTACAAACGTAGGGTTCGCCGCGTTGCAGGGTTTCCAGGACAGAGGGGTGTTGGTAAGACCAGAGCCTCATGGAAATTCGATTTACAAAATCCTCCCCGTTCGCGCCGCTTCCACATAGCGCAGCAAAAGGGCATCCAAGCACTTTTGTTTATTCAAAATAAATACCAATGTATTTTTACTTCCACCGGTTTTCGGCTTGGCGATGTGGCGGATTTATAGGGCAAAAGAAGTCGTAATGTTGAACCATGCACCAATGTTTCATAGAAGCACATCAGCCGCCATATTGCCAAACCGATGTTAGCGGTTTGTTGTATTAAGGTCAGTCATTTTTCGGTTAATAATATTTGTCAATTCCACCAAATCCTGGAATAAGTTTGTTGTCGCGTGTCTTTTGAATAAAGTTCGTCAGTCGTTTGGTAAATTCCTCTGGTCTTTTTCTTGCACTGTCAATATAGGCAATTCGTATTCGTTTATATGGTTCTGAAAAATTCACATAGTTATTCCAAGTAATTTTATCTCTTTTTATTTCATCAAGAATGTCTTTGGGAAAGACAAACTCTTGTGAAATAATCTCTTGAACTGCTTTAATAAATGAATGATGAATTAAATTATTTTTGGCTAGCCATTTCAGTCGTTCTATATTCGGTTGCGAATATTTACTTTTAGTTTTTCTAGGCGTAAACCGCTGAATGGTGTGGTTTTTATCAAGCGTTTTATTTGTACTGTCTATCCAGCCGAAACAAAGAGCTTCTTCAACTGCATCATTGTATTGGATACGTTTTTCCCCACTTGACTTTTTAGCATAAACTAGCCAAACTTCTTTTTCAATGCTAAAATTCTGTTGAAGCCAATTTCTCCATTCCGTTCGTGTTTGTAAACTAAGCATATTTCCTTTTTCCATTGCGTTTGTTGTCTGTGTCTAAAAGGCTTTTATGTTGGTCACTTCTTTATAATAACGGCCAACTACTGAATTAGCGAAACGCGCCAAGGTAACACCCGAAATAGCGGGGAAATCGCTTTTAAATGTAGGCCGATACCCTCAACCTTGCAGGTCATGCAGGGGGCTTTGATCTTGTTTCAGCTTTTTTTGCGATCTTGGAAAGGAGCTCCGTCGTCTTAAGGCGCTCGTGCCCCGGCAACTCCTGAAAGGTATTGGATAGGCAGGGAAAGCGGCTTTCGCCGGGCAGTCTGGTAAGACAAGGGCAGGGGTAAAGTACATAAATTTGGACTTTAGGCTTGTTTTGCCTAAAATAAGGGGATTTTTGTAAAAACGCAAGGAAAAATTTTGCTGAACGCGGAATCACTTAGAGTGTATTCGAAAATGTAATAACGCCCAGTAATCGATGCTCCATATTTTTTTTTCCACCAGACATCATTTTTTATAATCCACCCCATCCCCACATCCCTCCGATTTTTCCCCACAAAATCCCTACCCTTTCAGGCAAAAATCCCCAAACCGCTGTATTTTGGGCGGCAAACCTGTTCGTCATGACCATCGCTATCATTGCGCACGACGGAAAGAAAGTCGATATGGTCGGCTTCGTCCGCGACCATATCGATTTCTTCCATAAACGAAACATTAACCTCATCGCCACCGGCACCACGGGGTCGTACCTGGAAAAAGCCGGTCTTGAAGTAGAAAAAATGCACAGTGGCCCGCTCGGCGGCGACGCCCAGATCGCCAGCCGCCTGGTGGAAGGTAAAATCGATATGGTGATCTTTTTCCGCGACCCCCTGGGCAAACACCCCCACGAGGTGGACGTGAGCATGCTCATGCGGTTATGCGACGTGTACAACATCCCCCTGGCAACCAACGCCGCGGCAGGCCAGCGCTTTGTGCTGTCCCTCAAACACGAGTTTCATGAAGGCGACGGAACCAACGGCTAATCCTACCCCCTCCTCCCCTATCCAGGCGATCCAGGTGTTTTGCGGAGCCCGGGTGGGCGCCGACCCGGCTTTCGCCCAGGCCGCAAGAGACCTCGGCGAACTCCTGGCCAGTCAGGGTATCCGACTGGTATTCGGAGGCGGCCACGTGGGCCTCATGGGCGTGCTGGCCGATGCGGTGCTGGAACACGGAGGCTATGCCGTCGGCGTCATCCCCGATTTCCTGGTCGCCCGCGAACTCGGCCACCCCGGCATCCAGGAAATGATCGTAGTAAAAAGCATGCACGAACGCAAACTGGAAATGGCCGCCCGTGCCGATGCCACCATCGCCATGCCCGGCGGATTCGGCACCATGGACGAGCTGTTCGAGGTGCTGACTATGATCCAACTGGGCCAAACCACCCAACCCGTCGGCATCTTAAACGTCAATAGCTTCTACGACCCCCTTTTGGCGCAGCTCCAGCACATGCGTCAGGAAGGGCTGTTGAAAGAGACCCACCGCCAACTGCTGGTAGCGGCGCCCGAGCCGCGCGAATTGATGCGGCTGTTGAACGCCTTTTCCCCGGCCCCGGCAGAAGGGAAATGGGATATTGCGCTCTAACGGATTTTGATCAACTTCGATAACCGATAAACCCAGACTTCCCAACCTTAACAGGTATCAAAAACCTTCCAAACCAAAAAGAACGCCATGGACCCCATCATCCGAATGCAGAACCTGCGCAAATCCTACGGCCAAAAGCGAGTCCTGCATGGCATCGACCTCGATATCCAGCCCGGCCAGGTCGTTGGCTATATCGGCCCCAATGGGGCAGGAAAATCTACTACCGTGCGCATTCTGGCGGGCCTCGACGGCCATTTTGAAGGCGAGGTATTCGTCAAAAACCACTCCGTGCGCAAGGACCCCATCGCCATTAAACGGATCATCGGATACATCCCTGAACAGACGGAGCTCTACGAAGTGCTCACGCCCATGGAGTTTCTCCTGGCTATGGGCCGCCTGCACGATATGCCCGACCGGCTGACCCGCGAACGGGCAGAGCAAATGCTTGGCTTTTTTGACCTTTCCAATCAGCTCCACCAACGGATGGATACCTTCTCCAAAGGCATGCGCCAAAAGGTGCTCCTGGTATCGGGGCTACTCCACAACCCCGAGATCATCTTCATGGACGAGCCCCTGAGCGGCCTCGACGCCAACGCCGTTATCCTCGTCAAGGAAATCATCAGCCGGCTGGCCGAACAAGGGAAAACCATCATTTATTGCTCCCACAACATGGATACGGTGGAAAAAATCTCCGACCGCATCGTACTCATTGCCGAAGGGAGCGTGATCGCCGATGGAACCTTCCAGGAATTGAAGCGAAACGAAAGCGATACGCTCGAAAAGCTCTTCTCCCAGCTTACCAGCCAAGCCGACTTCGATCAACTGGCCGGCCAATTCACCAAAACTTTTTCCCCGAATCCGCCCCATGAATAAGCTCCTTTTATCCCTCATTCGGCATCTCGCGCCTTTCTGGCGCGGGTTGGGCGTAGACCCCAACCACCTTCAGACCATTCTCGAGATCAAACTCAAAATGGACGCCCGCCGCCGCTCCCCTTTCTCCTATGGCCGCTCCGCAAAAAGCAGCAACGGCGACCTGAAAGCGCAAGACTTGTTGACAATGTTTTTTTACCTCCTCACCGGAGGGATGTTTGTGCTGTTCAACACCTATATGGAACACCAAGCCTCGGCGGTTATCCTGTTTTTCTCCGGTTGGATGATCCTGCTTGCGTTGACCCTGATTTCCGACTTCACCGATGTGCTGATCGATGTGCGGGACAACTACATCCTGCTGCCGCGTCCGGTTTCCAACCGCACCATCGTCATCGGGCGTTTTCTTCATATCGTTTTCTACCTGACCAAGTTAGTCGTTCCCTTTTTTATTCCGGGAATCCTCTATTTCTTCGTCCGCTTCGGACCGGGAGGCGGTTTTTTGTTTCTGCTTATGGCCTTTATCAGCACGGTACTCGCTTTATTCCTGGTCAACCTGGTATACCTGGTCCTGATGCAATTCACCAGCCCCTGGCGATTTCGGGAAGTCATCGGTTATATTCAGATATTTTTCACGGCGTCTGTTCTGGTTGGGTACAACCTCTTTTCCCGCATCATTACCCTCTTCGACCTCGAAAAGATCAACCTGCTGGATCGCCTGGCATGGCGTTTGTTGCCATCCGCCTGGTTAGGCGCGCTCTGGGAATGGTGGATCGAAGGAGTGAAACACCACTACCTGATCTTTATGGGGTTGCTGGCGCTAGCCTCTCCCTTTTTGGCGATCTGGCTCAGCAGCAGACTACTTACCCAAAACTTCAACCAAAAGCTTCTGGCTATTGGCGAAGGAGGAGGAGGAGAAAGCGAGAGGAAACTCAAGAAACGCCAGGCCGGCGGCGGCTGGATGCTCCGCACCGCAAGTTGGTGGAGGATGGCGCCCCAGGAACACGCGGTGTACGAACTGGCTTGGCGGCTCACCCAACGGAGCCGCGATTTCAAACTGAAGTTTTATCCCAGCTTTGTCTTTTTCCCGGTTTACTTCATCCTGTTGTTCACCACCGGTTCCTCGGCTTATTGGATGGAGCGGTTAACCCACCTCCAGGAGAACCCTATCTCCCTGGTTTTGTTGTATTTCCTGTTGCTCATGCTTTCCACTGCCCTGCAAACCGTTACGTTTTCCGATCACTTTAAATCGGCCTGGATCTATATCGCTTCGCCCGTTCAACAACCGGGATTGTTGCTAAGCGGTTTGTTCAAAATGGCGGTCACGCGGTTTTATTATCCGCTTTTTGCCGTCGTGTTCGCCTTCTACCTCGCTGCTAGCGGCCTTGCCATGCTGGACGACTGCCTCCTGGCTTTCTTTGCCAATCAAGTCATCGTTCTGGCTGCTGCCCTGGTTTCTCCCCGGCATCTCCCCTTCTCGCGCCCCTGGTCCGACCAAACCAAGGGGACGGGCGTATCCGCCGCGTTCCTTTCCATGTTTCTTGCCGGAATCATCGGATTTAGCCACTACCTGCTCCGCGAACGCCCGGCAGTGATCTGGGCCGCCGCCGCCGCAACCGCCGGGCTCTTTTTCTTCCTGTTGAATCGCTACCGCCGGGCAACCTGGCCGCAAATGGCAGAGGGCGGTCAATAAGGCGGCCGAAATTTTGAGACTGCCGGCTACACCGCTACCTCCAACCGCATCACCACGAAAACACCAGATGCGCTTCCAGGGCGCTACCCAACTGCGTCAGCGGCGAAGGCGCCACCGGCCAGTCGTAGCCCAGCCCGATTTTCCATTGAGCGTTCCGGATCTGCACTTGTTCGCCGAGCACCATGCCGGCTTCCAGGCGCATCGTCCAACTGGTGGTTTCTCCGAACCCCAGTCCGGAGCCTACCCCGCCCCAGAACAGGTCGCTGATCTGCATGCGCACGTTGAGGTCGGCGTTGAGCGGGGCGCCGGGGACGTATTTCAGCCACAGCGAGGGCTCCACAAACGAGGTGGAGTTGCCCAGCCAGGAATCGAAATACTTGCCTATTACGGCATATACATGGGGCTTGCGCTGCACTGCCAGGGTTTGTCCGTCTGCCGAAAAAGCGGGGGAAAGCCCAAACACCTGGGGAACCGATATGCCGGCGTAAAACCGGTCGGCATAATGGTAAAAAATGCCCAGGGAAAAATCGGGATAGATGATCCGGTCTTCCAGCGCCGTCACGCCGGAGGGGTCCGGAAACCGGATGTCGTTGATCCTGGCCCGGTATTGAACTACGCCTGCCGCCAAACCAATGGAAAGGGTCTGCGCCGTGCGCCTGCCCAAATCCATCCGGTAGGCATAATGGGCATACGCGCCGGTTTGGCCCAGTTTTCCGGCACGGTCGTTGATCACGTGCCCGCCCAAGGCGATGTTTTTGGCTTTGCTGATCCACTCGGCGTTCAGCACCTGCGTCTGAGGGCCTTCGTCGATGTTCCACCACTGCCGGCGGTAGGTCGCGCTGACAGTCGCTTGTTTCTGGTTGACAAGGTAGTTATTGGAAAACGCAGCGGGGTTGATCGCGTTCCACTGATCCCGGTAGATGGAAAACACCGGCAATTGCTGCCCCGCTGCTTCAAAAGCAGCAGCCGCAGCAAAAAGCAAGGCCGCCGCAAACCGGACCGCCCGCCGGGCGAAAACGTAGTGTTGAGCCATTGGCGTAAAGGTTAGTCCATTTTTTTCATAAACACATACAATGCTCCCGTCTGGGGTTTGCCGATTTTTTCGGCGCCGTCGTACGCTTGAAGCACGTAATAGTAGGTCCCAGGAGGCACATAGCTGCCCTGACCTCCCCTCCGCCCCGCCCAGGGGTCTTCGTTGCGGTATTGCTCTGTTTCGTACACCACATCCCCCCAGCGGTTGAGGATGCGCACCTCCACCCGGGTAAAGCCCGACAGCCCTTTGATTACCCATTGGCCGTTGAGGCCGGGGTCCTCCAAGATAAGTCCTTCTGCGGGGTCGGGCAGATTCAGCACTTCGATCTCTACCTGTGCCGAATCGCAGGGCGCAAAGCAGGCAGCGTCCGGGTTGCAGACGATGTACTGGAACGTCACCCTGCCTCTGAACTCCGGCTCGGCCGTATACAGGAAACTCCGCCTGGGATCGAGGTAGGTCAGTATCCCGCTTACCGGATTGGTGTACCCGGCGATCACCGTATCCAGCACCCCGCTCAGATCGTCGTTCAGCAATACGTTCATACCTGCTACCTCCTGGATGCGTTCGATCTGGTAAAAATCGTCCGCCAGTTGAGGGCGCTTCTCCAGATAAATGGACGCTGTATCCGAAGCCGCTTCGGGACAAATACCCAGGGCAACCTTCCATACAAACTGGTTCAGCCCTGGCTTTAAGCCGGTCGCAAAGGTGTTGGGCGCATTGGGATTCTCTATTGCCGCGCCTTGAAGGGAAGTCCACACCGCAGTTCCCTGTGCCGGCACACTGCCCATGAGCGCAACCCGCGCATCCTGGCACAAGGCCGTGTCGGGGCCTGCGCGCAGGCCTTCCAGACTCAACACATCAATGAGCACGGGGCCAAAGAAAACGGACACGCAGCCCCCGGAGTCCCGGGCGACGAAGTATTCACCGCTATCTTCGCTTTTGGCATGGGATATCTGGTAGGTATTAACTCCGGTACTTTCTTCGCGTCCATCCGGAAACTGCCAGCGGTAGCGCACCCCCGGACCGCGAAACAAATCGTCGGCCCGGAGCAGGATGGGGTTGTTGCCGCAGACGGAATCCGGGGCGGTAAGTCCGTACACGGGTTTGGGAACGCGCCCGGAAGCGGCAATCTCCACCTGGGCAGAGGCGCTGCACCCCAGCGCGTCGGCCGCCGTCACAGCGTACTTGCCGGGCGCCAGCTGGCCGGCTTCCTGCCCCGTTTGGCCATTGCTCCAGGCGTATTGAACCTGCCCGTTGGCGCCGGACGCACCGGCGCGGGCGCTGCCGTCAAACCCACCTTCGCACGATCCCTGCAACGCGGTTACCTGAACAGCAAATCCGGCGCAAGCCGCTGAAATCACCGTTGCTTGCGCCGTCCCCACACATCCTTTACCGTCCGTCACCGTCACCTGATAGGCGCCGGATGGCAACCCGCCGATGGCGCTGGCGCTACTTCCGGTACTCCACAAATACTGATACGGGCCAATGCCTCCGGAAGGCGTTGCCTGGACGGAACCGTCTTTTTTTCCTGGAGCGGATTCCGGTTTCGAGACCACGGAGATGGCCAGGGCTGACGGTTGCGCCAGGGTATCCGACCGGGACAGGGTGCATCCGTTGCGATCGGTCAGCGTCAGGGAATACGTTCCTGCCGCCAACTGGCTGATGGAAGAAGCCGTGCCGCCCGTCGACCACAAATACGAATAAGGCGCTAATCCTCCGCTGGCGAGCGCATTGATCTGGCCGTTGTTCACGCCAAAGCAGGAGGGGTCTGTTCCGGTAAGGATAAGCCCCAACGCGGAAGGCTGGGCAATCGTAAAATTAAGGGTGGCCTCGCAGGAATTGGCATCCTGAATGGTGACCTGGTAGGCGCCGGCCGGCAGATTGGTCAGGGAAGTTGCAGTTTGCCCGGTACTCCAGCCAATCTGGTAAGGGGATTGACCCCCTCCAATCTGGAGGGTGATCGCCCCGGAGGATTCCCCCCGGCACCGGACGTTGGCGACCGTACCGTTGGCGGAAAAGGAAGCGCAGCTTACCGTAACCGTTTCGCAGGCAGAAAACGCCGAGGTGTTGTTGTCGTTGACCGTCTGGGTAGCGGTAAGCTGGGTTCCAATGGCCAACCCAGGGTTGCTGACCGACCAATTACCGGTGGCGTCCACGGTGGCGGTTCCGACGATATCTGTTCCCTGGCAAGGCGCGCTGGGGCAGGTGGCATTGGAGAAAGAGAAAAGCTGAATCAGCGCACCCGCCGAGCCGGTCCCCATGATTGAGTTGCCGGAAACGACGGTAATTTGAGGCGAAGGCGGCGTTCCTGCGCGCTGGATGCCTCCGCCCAGGTTGCAGGAAAACCGGTTATCGGCTATCCGGATCAAACGGGCGTTGGCGGCATTGACCCCAATCCCCCTATTGTTTGTTATGGTATTTCCGGTGATCGTCATTGCCGGAGGAGCGCCGGTAGGCAATGCAGCCTGCACAAAGATGGCATCCCCCAGGTTGGCATCGATGGTATTGTTGGAAATAGTGGCCGTAGAAGCCGAACGATCCACGGTGATTCCCTCCCCGTTACCTGTCAGTAGGTTGTTGGTCAGTTGGTTGCCCGATCCGGTGTTCAGAGTAATGCCCGATCCGGAGAAATTCCGGATGGTCAATCCGGACACTGAGGTGTTGCTGGCGGCGATGGTCAAGCCATTGCCAATCGTCAGGGATCCATCGAGAATAATTTGTTCTGCTCCTCCGGAGATCACCGCATTGTTTTTGGTGAGGTTTGGAAACCCGGCGGTGGCATTCGGTTGGATGATATGCGGCCCCGCCCCGGGGATATTGAATTGAATGGTCGTAAGCGGGGTAACCGAGTTAAGGCAGCCGATAGCCCAGCGCAGCGACTGTCCGGTATTGCCCGCGGTGGTGACCACGACCGGATTGGCCGTTGGACAGACCTGCCCTAGGAGGCTGCCAGGCAAAGCGACTGCGAGGAAAGAAATCAAAATGGTTTTTGGTTTCATGCCGGGATGTATTCACAGAAGGTTTATTTGGGAAAAACGAAAAGCGGCATCTCCCGATCCAACTGGTTATCGGGCATAAACGGGATCTGGGAAGTCGGCGCATTGGGGATCTCGGCCTTGACGAGAGAAGGAACGCGGCGCTGGAGAAAATCATATAATTCACCAAGGCGCAGGATGCCGTCTCCATCCGCGTCCGGCAGAAACGCTCCTCCCCCATCGGTGCAGGATTTATTTGAAATCGCTTCCAGGATAGCCTCTGTGAAAGCGCCGTTCTGCCAGGCGGGAGCCTCATAGGATTTCTCGTCGCTCCGGCACGACGACAGCGTACCTACCCCGGGCTGCGTGCGCGCCAGGTCGATCACGGCATTGCTCAATGCGCCAAACCCCTCCTTGGCGCCCCCGCTATGGCAGGCGTCCAGGAAGATCAGCTTTTTACAGGAAATCCCGTTGAGGACCTCCAGAATATCGGTTTTGAAATCGATCGACAGGTTTTCGTATTTGGGGTTATATCCGGTTTGCAGGATTTTGAAGCGGTTTTCAACGATCTTACCGTGGGAAGAAAGGAAGACAATCAGCACGTCGTTGGGTTTGATGAGCTGGTCTTTCCATTGGTAACTCAAGTCGTACATCGCCTGTTTGATGCCGGTGAGCGTGGTTTGCTCCGGGGCAGTGAGTTCATGCACGATTACCTCGGGGTACAGATGATCCGGGCCACCCTGGCCTTTAAACGCAGCGGCAAAATCGCGGGCATCCTGGGCGGTGAATTTCAGATCGGCGTGCTCGGGTCCGATGGCCACGATGTGCAGGTTGGCGCGCTCGGGAGCAAACTCAACGATCAACGGGTCCGAGGCTTTGCCGTCTAGAAGCACTTCCAGCTTATTCTCGCCCTGGCCGAGGGGGATCTTATTCCGGTAGGTGTAGGTATACTGCCTGTTTTCCTGTTTGGGCGCAGAAAGATCCTGTTCGTTGAATTTGGAGCCATCCAATTCAACCCCATTGGAGCGGACTTTGAAATTTTTGGAGGTCAGGGGCGTAGAAGAAACAACCGTCATTTTGAACTCAAATTCTTTTTCTCCCCGCCTGATTTTGTTGGTGCCCAACTCGTGGGGCGCGGGGTCGGTCCAGATCATGATCGGTCCGCTCGCAGTAATCGTCTGGCCGGGCAGCGCTCTCCACTCCAGCGTTTTGCGCACTTTCTCCTGCCCGCCTTCTTTCACTACGCATACAATGCCCACCATGGCATCGCGGTATTGGCTGGTTTTCGTAAACGAGAACCGCAGCTCGCGGCGGCTGCGCGCAGCAATGACGCCCAGAGGGACTTGAACCGCTCCCAGGGGTTGTATTCCCGGAGGGCATTGGAAGAGCGCTTCGGCCACCTGGGAGTTGAAGTCGCCGGCGTTGCTGACCTGGACCGATAGGGTGATCTCGTCAGAGCGAGTGCTGGGAGAAAACTGGTAGCCAGCGATCTGCAAACTGGCGGCAAGAGGAAGGTGGGTAGCTACTTTGGTCTCGGTTTCGTAAAGAGATTTGGAGCCGGAATATACCCGGATTTTAAGGGTATTTTCTCCGTCCTGGAGGCTGGAACCTCCCTTGATAGGGATGCGCACCCATTTATCGGCGCGATCGGCTACCGAGCCGGCATAAACTGTTCCCCAAACGTCGAGCATCCCGGCGCTGGAGGGGTTTTCCACTTCCACCCGCAGGTCGCTGAGGTCCATGCCTGCGGTATTGGATATTTTGAACGCCAAAAAGCCGTTTTCTCCCGGTTTGATGCTGGCATTATCGGCAGAAAACAATTCGGGAGGGGAGACTTTTACCTCTACCTGGTCGCGCATGGCTATTTCCCGGCGCAGGGGGTCGGAAAGCCGGAAGCACCACGCGTCGTCGCTACCTCCGGCGCCGGGCGCAAGGCCGGCGATCAGCAGGGCGCCGTTGTGGAGGCAAAGGGTATGCCCGGCGCGCTCATCGTTGCCCTGGCCATAATAATCCCGCCACTGTTGTTCTCCGCCCGAGTTGGTCTTTACCAGAAAAGCTTTGGACTTGCGGGCGCCGCTGCGAAAGGAGCGCGAAGCGCCGGCCAGCAAAAAGCCTCCGTCTTCGGTTTGGGTGATGGCGTTGGCTAAGTCCATATCGGCTTCGCCAAACGTTTTGTCCCAAAGCAAAGCACCATCCCGGCTGGTTTTGAGGAGCCAGGCATCGAGGTCGCCGGCGCCTTTGGAGCGGGTTAGGCCCGCCAGGGCCACACCCCCATCGCGGGTAAGGGTCATATCCAGGCATTCCTCCCAGTCTTTCCCGCCGAAGGTTTTAGACCAAACCATTTCCCCCTGGGCATTTGTTTTCAGGAGGAAGATATCGCCAGACTTGGCCGTGTTCCCGCAAATAAGCAGGCTGTTGCTTTCCCCGGCAACGAGCGCGGCTACCTGCTGATAGGTGCCGTTGCCCAGCTGTTTTTCCCAGAGGACGTCCCCGTCGTTCCAGGCCCCAAGCCAGAGATCGCCTTCCGATTGGCTGTTTTTGATGCCGGCAAAAAGGATTTGACCCTGCTCGTTGAGTCCCAGGCGGCGGATTTCATCCTTTCCAGCAGAACCCCAAACCCATTCCCTGATCTTTTCGCCGCGCTCGTCGGCCAAAACCAGCCAGGCTTCCCTACCGCCTTTAGCTGTGGATTCGGTGTAACCGCCCAGCAGGAACAACCCGTTAAAGGTTTGCACTGCGTCGAAAAAGCCATCGTCCTTGGCGCCGCCAAAGCGCACTTCCTTCAGGGCTTTTCCGGTGCTTGGGTCGAGGAGGAGCAGGTACGCGTCTTTCCCGCCTTTCGTTTGGGAAGACGTCTCTCCCACGATCCAAACCTGGCCGTTCGTGGCCTGGATCGACCGGGAAACGGTTTCCGAGGCATTTCCTCCAAAAGTAGCGTACCAATCGGGCTGGATGTTTTGCGCCTGTATCTGCCCCATACAAAACGCCAGGATCAGGACCAGTGGGATGCGGATCATAGTTATTTGGGTTGATTTAGGAAATGGGCGTTGTTCAATCTGATTCAAAGATACGAATTTAGATGTTAGAGGTTAGACGTTAGACGCTAGACGCTAGACTTTGGACGTTAGATCATGTTATGCCCTTGCCCCCGCCGTCCAACCTCCAACCTCCAACCTCTAACCTCCAACCTCTAACGTCTAACGTCTAACGTCTAACGTCTAACCTCTATCCTCTGCATTCCACTTCCAGCATCAAAGGGACGATATAGCCGGCAGAGCGGGTCTGGGCTTTGAACTGGATCTGCTGGGGGGCGTAATGGATGTCTGAAGGGGGGATGACGTACCGTTGGATGGCGCGGAGCAGGTAGCTCCAGAAATCACCCTGATATTGGGCAAGAATGCGGCACAGGCCATCCAGGTCGTTGATCGGCTGGCGGCAATAGAGTACGATCAGCCGGTCGGTCCCGGGAGCGGCCAGTTGGAGGGCTTTTTCGGGGCCGGGAATGACGATCGAGGCATTTCCGGGGAGAACGAGCCCGCTTTCGCGGCGAATTTTTCCTGAAACCTGTTCCTCCCGGGGAAAATGCACTTTGACCTGGCGGCGGGCGTCGATGCTGAACACATAGAGGTATTCCTCCGGCCGCTCTGCCATAACCAGCAGTTGAAACAGTTGCCCTACGGGCCAGTCTTTGCGGCTCAGGGTATAGTACCTGCCGTTGTAGCGCACGCTGTCCTGCCCGAATGCGGGTTTACCAAAAGCGTCGTATCCGGTCAGGTGGCGGAACTGGAATGCGCCGGCGAGCTCTGCCATGGGACGGGCGGCAACCAGATGATCGTAGGCCGCATGGGGCGCCGAAGGCCCGGAAGCGCCGAAGAGTTGGAGCACGTATCCATACTTGGCATTCTGGGCAAAATGCTCATATTTCACCCAGATAAAGCCTTGGTCGCCCCAGTTGGGGCCCCAGGAGTTGAACAGCCGGAAAGCGCCGAGGCGGTCGTCGTACCCTACCACGACCAGCGCATGGCCCCCTGCCGGGGTGGTATTGCCCAGATCGGGCCACCAAAACCGGGCCTGCTGCAACTGATAAAAATTTTTTCGGACCTGAAGTCCTACCACCACCGCCTTTTTATTGGCCAGGGCCGTTTTCACCTGCTCTACTTTGGTCTGGTAGGGTTCGGACGGTTCAAACAGCGTCAGGTAGTCTGCGATGGCAAAACGCCTGGCGCGCTGGGCGACATCGGGCGCCGGTAATTTGTCGCAGTCGTTCACATCGAGGTCGAATTCGCGGGCCAGGCAATCGCCTTTTTCTTTGAGGAAAGCCATGGCATCGCTGAGCCGTGCGCCTTTCTGGCAATCGGTTTTCACCTGATTGAACAGGAACAGCGCCGAATGGGCCTGACTGGTAATGAGGTTGCGGTCGGTGCATTGGTTGTAAATTGCCCGCTGGATGCTCAGTGCGCCGTACCCAACGGCCCATCCAACACAGGAGTATATATCTCCCTGGTGGCGTACCTCCGGGCAATAGGCTTCCAGGCTGACGAAAGCAGGAAGGGCAGTTTTCAACCCCGGGTTCCGGCTGAGGCGGGGAAGGGCGTCGTAAGCGGCCTCGTCGTCGAGGAGCAACCCGCCGGGAAAGGCTTCCTGGGCGGCCACGGGCGCGAAACCCGCAACCGCCAGGAAGGACGTCAAAAGCAGGATCTTGTTCATGGTTTTTTCTTGAGCGTTGAATCGGCGAAAAAAGAACCGGGCTTATTCGTTGCCGTTGTTAGCGCCCGTTTTTTTCGGGGGCGCGGCAGGGGTCTTTTTCGATGCAGGGATATTTTCGGGCGATTCGGATTTGGGTAGTTTTTTCCCTTCCTCTGTCGTTTTCGGGTATTTGAAGGGGTCTTTGTTCAGGAGGAGCGTATCGGAGGGCGGGGTCAGGAGGGTATCTACTGGAAGAGGTTCCGTGCCCGGATCGGGATTGGTCCAGATGGGGGGCTCAGTAGCCGGGGGCGTGCTCTGGTTTTGGCTGGAGTTCCAGTTGGGATCTATGTAATTGTAATTATAGTTAGGGTTTTGAGCAGCTTGGTTTTGCTTCAACTGTTTCCACTGGAGGATGTAATTATTCATCATGTCGAAGTTGGGCGTCGGCATGTCGGGGGTCATCGAGTTTTGAGGCATCGACTGGTATTGGATATAATCGGTGTAATGGTCGGGGGAAGCGTCGCCGGTAGCTATTTCATTCCAGTAGCGCCAGCGATTAGGCTTGATGAGGTGCTGGTTGAGGTAATCCTCGGTGTAGAGGCGGGCTTCGCGCTGCATCTGGCGGAAATAACTGGTCAGCCCTTTGGCCAGGGAAATCAGTTCGGTGATGGCAAACAGAAGGGGGCTGCCTTCGAGCTGCTGCTGGCCCTGGGCGTCGGCCACCGCTTGTTCGAAGTGGGCGGAATAAAACTCCGACAGCTCCATCATGCGAAGCTGGAGTCCGTCGGAATAGATCTGGGGCATTGATTCGATAGCCTTGAGGCTTTTGGGGTCGAGGAAGTCCTGTTTGATGCTTTCCAGGATCTTATTGGCCCGTTGGGCGGTTTGGTTGTAGGCGGTTCGGATGCGGACCAGATCTTCCGGGCGCAGTTGGGGTTCGCCCGTAGCAAGGCCTGCGGAGAGGCTTTCGGCTTCCAGCTTCAGGTCGTGAAACTTGACCATAAACTCCGTGTTGAGAAACTCCGTCAGCGCCGGCGCAATGCGCTTGTTGGGCTGGGCGGCGGCGGTAGCGGCCCATAGGGCAAAAACCAAAAGGCAAATGGGTGTTTTCATGGCGTGGTCGATTTCCCTGATGTGTCTGACGACAGGGAAACGTTCCAGAGAACCAGAGGATTTTTTTTGCTCCGCCATTCGCCTCGAAAAACGCAACATTTTGCGTCATTAGAATGGGGCCTGTCTCAAAAGACCGTCTTCGCCCCTGGCGGCCAAAAAATATTTTCTTTTTTCAATTCTAATAAAAAATTGCAGAGCAATTTTTTATTAGAATTGAAAAAAGAAAATAAAATTTCATGCCGGTGGCAAAGATTGGTCTTTTGAGATAGCGTCATTAGATTGGAGACGCAATATCTTGCGTCTCTACTATTGCGATGAATGATGGACGCTTTCAATGGCCTTTTTGATGATGCCTGCGGAATTCAGGAATTTGGTCCTTTCCTCCATACTCATTCCTACCTCCAGTATTTCGAGAACTCCATGATTCAACACCAGCGCGGGCAAGGAAAGGGCCACATCCTGGAGTCCATAAGGGCCTGAAATGACGGTAGACAGATTGATGACTCTTTTTTCGCCCCGAAGGACCCATTTCAAAAGGGTGGCCGTGACCAATCCAATGGCGTGGTTAGTGGCGCCTTTTCTCTGAATGATTTCATAAGCGGCCTTTTTAACCTGATCGGCAATTTCTTCTTCGTAGGCAGGCTGCCAGCCGTTCCAATCCCGCAATTTCATCCCGGCAATCGTAGCAGTAGACCAAAGAATGGTTTCAGAATCGCCGTGTTCGCCGACCACTTGAGCATGAATACTTCTCGGATCTACGCCCAATTTCCGGCCAATGATCTCCCGCAATCTGGCGGTATCGAGCATGGTTCCCGTTCCGATTACCCTACCGGGCGGCAATCCGGAAAATTTTTGATAATAGTACGTCAGTACATCCACCGGATTCGCCACAATGACCAATATCCCCTGATACCCCTTTAGCTGCTCGGCTATACTTTTGGCGATGCTGATATTGTCGTTCAGGAGGTCCAACCGGGATTCATTGGGTTTTCCTCCCCGGCCGGCCGTGATCACAATGGCGTTACAGTGTTTCATTTCCGAAATATCCACGGCCTTCACCCGGGCTGTGGGAAAAAAGGAAGACCCATGGTTCAGGTCCATCGCTTCGCCTTCGGCAAGTCCTGGTTTGGAATCGCATAAAAGCAGTTCCTGGCAGATCCCTCGTTGGAGGATGGAAATGGCTGTACTGGCGCCAACCCAGCCCAGCCCTATGATTCCAATGGATATTTGCGCCATCGTTCCGGAGTTATAAAGGTGTTTTAATGTATGCTTGTTTTATTATACCCGCCGGATAGCGGTTTGTTCAGCAAACACCTTCTAAAATCAAGCGGGAATGGAGGATTAAAATCAGCAGCCCATTGCCCTCCGTGTATTGTTTTAGAAATGTAAGAAAAACAGTGAACATAAAAAAGAGGAAAAAACGCCCGCTCCCTTACTTCTCCGCCAGTTCCTTAAGCGCGCTCAACGCGTTCGGATAGGTCTTGTTAAAATAATCGACGTAATCGCCGACCGTATCTAACTCTACAGTAACGGTGGTAATACCAGCCGTTTCTTCGAAGGAATAGTTTTCCAGGCCTCCGGCCCATTTTTCCACCTCAGGGCCTTCGGTGATTTCAGTGTCTCCGTCCAAAATGCCGTAGTGGCGGATGGAAACAAATCGGGCGGGGATGTTCTCTGCAATTTCTGAGACCATACCTCCGCGTTTGCCATTTTCATCGGTTCCAACAAAGTAAATTTTCGATCCCTTGTCCCAACTGCCTTCGTATGTGGAGGTCGGATTAAATACCGAGGTCCATTGCTGGTAGGTTTCCCTGTTTTCCAGGCCGAGCATAGTGGAATACACTTTCTCGGCGGCCGCGTGAATCGTCTGGCTGAATTGGACTTTTTTCATTGGTTTTTGATTTCGGGTGATTGAAATAGGTGATTTTTGGGCGCCAAAAGGAAAGCAACGCATGCCCTCGGCTTGAGGCGCATACAAAAATAAACATTTGTTTTAAATAAAAAAAATTAAAACTTTTTTATTTAAAATACAATAGCACTTTCAAGATGCAGCACCAAATCAATCAAACCGGACCTCGCCGGCGGGGATCGGCATCAGGTAGGTAGCTTTTTTCTGCTCTAATCCCGGATATCCCGCTATATCACCCGCCTACCACCACCGTCCACGGCCGCACCTGCCATTCGGTGATCAAGCCGTTGAGCACGTAGGGGTCGTTTTTGGCAAATGCCTCGGCGGCTTCCGGGCCATCCCCTTTAAACACGAGCACTGCCCCATCCGCCGGATCGGCCAGGGCGCCGGCCATCACCAACTGGCCGTTTTCCAATGCTTGTTGGGCAAGGCCCAGGTGTTCTGCGCGATAGGCGCCTCTGCGCTCGAGGTAATCAGACGTTGTTTTGTAGAATAGAATGTAGTACATGATTTACCGTTTTTTTCGCAAAATAAACTTCATTCTCTGTATTTGTATTCAATTATATCTGCAAGAAAGCAGTTGATGAAAATTTTGAACTCTTTCCCCCGTCTCCCCGTCCACCGTCCACCGTCAAAAAAGATCCCCCGCCGCCAAATACCGGCAGCGGGGGTCGAAACCGATTCACGCCAACAAGAGAAAACATGTTGGGGGGAAACCGGGGTTGGGAAAAGGAATCGTTAGAAGAGGTCGTGGGCAGGCCAGGCAGCGATGCCGTTTACTACGTTCCACATCATTTTATCCATGTCGCTGAAGAAGGGGTCGGCGCCCCGGGTATTGGTCAGGAACACCCAGCTCAGTCCGTTGCCGGCGCGGACCATGATGGCGCCCGTACCGGGCAGGCTGCCGTTGTGCCAGTAGTTGTTGCCCGTTACCGACCAGCCTTTGCCGTACCCCGCGTTGGCGGAGCTTCCGGTCATCATGGTCGTGAATGTAGGCGCGCTGAGGATGTCGGGTTTGGTGTTGAAGCCGTCTACTTTCACGAGGAAGCGAACCAGGTCGACCGGAGAGGCTATCCAACCGCCGTGGGCGTCCATGCGGGCTACCTTCATGCCATAAGGGTTGCCGCCGTAATACACCACTTCGTTGGGGCGTTTGTTAGCCAGCGCATCTCCGGCAATATGCATATCGTCTGCACCGCAAGGTTTCAGGATGTTGTTTTTTACATAGTTCTCATACGTTTGACCCGTCACTTTTTCGACAATGCGGCCCAGCACGCAAAAACCGAAGTTGGAGTAGGCATAAGTCGTTCCGGGAGCGGCGCTCGGATTCCGGTTATCGAGCACCCAGGTGATGAGTTGGGCTTGGGTCATGTTGGTGTTTGAGAACATAGGGTCTCCTACCCCGTCGTCGCCGTCATTATCCCAGTTGGTTCCTCCGGCGGTATGTTCCAGGAGGTGCTTCACGGTGATGTTCAGCTCATTGGTATTCAGCGGCGCGGTACCGTAAGTATTGCCCAGGATACTGCCGGGTCCGAAGACCTTGTCGGTCAGTTTGAGCTTTCCTTGTTCTACGAGTTTCATGATCGTCACTCCTGTAATAGGCTTGGACACGCTGGCGATCCGGAACAGGTGGTTCGGAGAAACGTTCTCGCCGGTACTTTGGTTGGCGTCGCCATACCCTTTGGCGAAGACCAGGCGGCCATCTTTCACCAGGGCGACTGCAGCTCCGGGCACGCTGTATTTTTTCATAAAATCGCCAATGGTTTTATCGATATGGCTGATTCCGGAACCAGACCACCCCTGCGGCGTATTCTCCCAAATGGCGGCGTAATGGGGGGTATTATTCAAGGCATAGCCGTTCACGCATTTGGGTTTGTACCCCTGGAATACCTGATTGTCGAATTCAATCTGGTAGGCGTTGTTGCCGTTGATCCGGTGCCGTGCAACAAACCCGGGTCCGTTGTCCTTTTCCCAGATAGCGGCATAAAAGTCGGTATTGCCCACGTTAAAGCCGCTCACATGCGTCAGGCGGTACCCGTTGCCCACATGGGTATTGAACTCCTGCTGGTATTGGGCGGCGGTCAGGTTGTGCCGGGCCACCATCGACGGCCCCACCTTTTTCTCCCAAATCGCGGTGTAATACGCGGTGGCGCCAACCCCATAGCCTTCCACATGGACCAGGCGATAGCCGTTGCCGGTGTGGGTGTTGTATTCTTGCTGGTATTGGGCGGAGGTAAGATTATGGCGGGCGATGGTCGCCGGCCCATTGTCCTTTTCCCAGATGGCGGCAAACACGGCATTGGCGCCGGCGCCGGTAGCGTCCACATAAGTCAGGCGATACCCATTGCCCGTGTGCGTGTTATACTCCTGCTGATACTGGGCCGAAGTCATGTTATGGCGGGCAACATAAGCCGGTCCGCCGTCTTTTTCAAAAATAGCTGCGTATAATACGGTGCTGCCTACAGCATAGCAACTAACCTGACGGGGCCGGTAGGCCTGCATCGTCCATTTGTTGAATTCCTGCTGGTATTGGGCGGCGGTCAGCCCGTGGCGGGCTACCCACGGCCCGGCAAGCAAAGGGAGAGAAAAGGTCAGCAACAGGGCAAAAAATGCGAAATGCGGAATACGTTTCATTGGATCTTGGTTTGGTTTACAAAAAGTGATTTCAGGGATTATACCGAGTGTACATTCCCAGGTGTCGGGAAGCTTGAAAAGCGTTCCCTGAAATCGTGTTTTTTTTAAAAAAATGGAAAAACTGGTTAAAGATCAGCCCCAGGAGTGGCAGAACCCGGATTTTTTCGCTCCAGCTCAGCAAAAAAGCTGCGCTTTCTGATCCAGCGCCAATATAAGGTAAGTGCAAGTCCAAGGCCGGACAATGCGAGCAGCCAGGTGATTACCCACTGCAGGCGGGGATCGGGAAGCGAATGGGTATCGCCGTTGAGCAACAATCCCGACCAGTAAAAGGGATGCGCCTCATCGTGGGCATGTTCCTGGAGGAAATCGAGTTTGGCCCGGTACAGGGCCACGTCTTTGGGAATACCTTTTCGCAGGTAAAAGAAGGTGCGTTGGACCAGCGAGGAGGTGCGCGCATCGTCCACGCTCCAAAGCGTCCCCATAATGCTTTGGGCGCCTGCATAAAAAAACCCCCTTCCAAGGCCGAGTATGCCTTCCCCATGGCGATAGGCCCCTACGCTGGTTTCGCAGGCGCTAAGCACCACCAGGTCGCATTTAAGTTCCATGCTGTACAAATCCCGGGCGTACAGGAATTCGTTGTCCTTATTATCGGGGCGCTCCGTAAACGCCAGATACGAAAACTCCTGGTACCCGGGAGCGGCTTTTCCGTGTGTGGCCAAATGGAGTACCCGGTATTCCGGCGCCAGGCTTAGGAAATTATACAAAGACGCTTCCCTTCCTTTGAGTTGGCGCCCTCCCAGCAGTTTTCGCGCAGCGTCCGATTCCTGCCGGTTGAACTGAAGAGGAGGCAGGTTGAAACTATTGTTAGAAAAATCGGGCGCCATAGTTAACAGGTATTTGCCCCAAAACCTCCCCCGGGGCTTTACGGACTTCAGCTCCCGCAGTAAATCGGCAGAATAAGCATAACTCAGGCTATGCGCGTTGCCAAAATACGCATGGGTTTTGAAGCGCGTCGGGTCGCCGGGAGTTTTAGAGAGCAGGGGCTCAAAGGGAAGGTAATGGAGAATCCCATCCGGCACGACGACAAGCCGCTCGGGCAACTTGACCTGCCCAGATACGGGAAGCAGCAAACGGCGGTACAATTCGCCCGACCTTCTGCACCAACGCGCCGACTCCCGGGTTAGCTCTGCTCCGGACAGCATCGGATACGCTTTGATCATTTCCCGGAAATCCGCCACCCAGGCTTCCAGCGGATAGTCTTTCTTCATCTGAACCCCCAGCAAGGTATCGGGCGTCATCACAAAAACAAAAACCAGCGAATCAGAGGTGAAGTACTCGATCAGCCCCTGATCGGGATCCAGGGCGCGGCGCAACGCGGAAACCGAAGGTGTTCGGGCATATTCAAATAACCGGGCGTACTCCGGAGAAGCGTCGACGAGTTGTTTCCTCAATTTTTCGATTTGCTGGCGCAGGTCGAAGATCCGGCGGTTGAGCTCGGCTTCGCGTTCGGACAGGCCTTGCTGGGCTGCTACCCATTGCTGCTTTTCCAGCAAGGAGAGTTCCGACTCCAGGTCGCGTTTGTCGATCAGGCGCTGCACCGGGATTCCCTTAAAACTCAGGGCCTGGGTTTGCCGGATAGCGTCGAGGAGGGTTTGCCCTTTGTACTGTTCGCTGAGTTGAAACGCCCGTTCGAGGTAGCTGATTTTAGCGGTTTGTTTCCATGCCTGGAAATTGGTTTCCACCGCGGAGGCATACAAGGCAAAAGCAGCTTCCGCCCACTGCGTCCTGCCGTCTTCGGATAAACGCAGGCGCAGGCGGTTAGACAGTTGCAGGGCGGTTTCCAGCAATCCGGCAGCAGCCTGCGGGTTGCCGCCCGTTTTTCGGATATACTTGCTTTCCAGCACCAGCAGCGCAAGAATCTCCGGAGCAAGTACCCGGTTCACCCGGTTGGTGTTGCGGTCGGGCCACAACAAGCCCAGGGCGCTGCGAACCATTGCCAGTGCCGCCTTGGGCCGCCCCAGAGCAGATTCGGCCATGGCTTGGTGCTTCAACGCCAGGGCTTCGCCTTCCAGGGTATAGACCTCGCGGTTTTGGAGAAGCGTAGTGACTTCTTTCAGAACAGCGATGGCTGTGTAAGGCTGCTTCAGTTGAAGATGGCACAACGCGATGCTGTTGAGGCATTGCGCCAAATCGGGGTGACCTGCAGGGTATACCTTGCGAAAGATGCCAGAGGCCCTTTTTAGATACGGAAGTGCCTCCTTGTACTGGCCCTGATGCAAAAATCCGTTGCCCAGGTTGCTTAAGACTGGCGCCAGATAGGGATGTGACATCCCGTATTGCTTTTCAAATACGGCCAGGGCCTCCAGGTGAAGGCGCACCGCTTCTTCGGCTTCGCCTCTCGCTTGCAGGCAAAGCCCGATTTTGTGTTTTACTGCCGCTTTCTCCGATGGTTTATCTTCCGTGTACAGCGTTTCGGCCTGCCGGAAATAGGTCTCCGCTTCGCGCACCTCAAACTGGTCGAGCAGCACATCACCGATATTTTCATACAGTGGAGCTAAAGCGGGGTGCCCTTCTCCAAACTGTTCGCTCCGGATGTCCAGGGCTTGTTTCAGATGCTGGAGGGCCTGTTCGTAATTCCCCGATTCGAGGTATGCTCTGCCCAGATTGTTGTGCACTTGAGCCGTCTTAGGGTGCCGTTCTCCCAGCACGCCGATGCGCAGGTCCAGGGCTTCCTGATAGAACCGGATGGACTCGGCATAGTTGCCAAGGAAAAGGTAGCAACTGCCTAAATTATTCAGGCTGACTGCCAAATCGGGGTGCTCGGAAGGCAAAAGAAGGTCCCTTAATTCTTTGGCGCGAAGATGGTAACGCAGGGCCTGCTGGTAATCGCCCGATTCCAGGAAGCAATTCCCCAGGTTGTTGTAGGAGTCGGCCGTTTTTCCCGCAGTGACGCCCAGCAGCGCTTCCCGAACGTTGAGGGCTTGCCGGTGATACTCCAAGGCTTTAGCCCAGTTGCCCAGTTTGAGGTAGTACTCCCCCAGGCCGTTCCAGGCATCGGCACGGATCAGGGAGGCCACTTTCCCCCGTCCTTTTACCAGGTCTAGGACGCCCTGATACTGGTTCCGGGCGGCTTCGGCGTCTCCTTCTTCCAGAAACGCCTTGCCCAGCACCAACAGGTAGAGCGGGACCGAGTCGGCCGGCACGCCTTGCTCCAGGGCGAGCTGCGCCTCCCGGATAGCCTGGGTATATTCTCCTTTTTCCACCAGCATTTCCAGCTCAGAAAGGGGGGCATAGGGCGGTTTCTGGCTTAACGCCATGCAGGGGAAAACCAAAGCCAGCAAAAGGAACCAAGGCAGTTGTCGTGGCATAATCCAATCTTCGCTAACGCGGACCTAAACTAGTTTCTTTTTTTCAAATCCATCAACGAAAGTAAGCAAAATGCCCGGAAAGGAAATCAAAACGAGTAGCATGGACATAGCAGCTTGGGCCTGTATCAAAAGACCGTTCTCTGCCACCGACATGAAAAAATTAAATATTTTTTTGCTGCCATGGGCTAAAACACTCTTTTTCTATAGACCAAAGGCAGCGCTTCGCCTCTGGCCTGCAAGTCCGTTAGTTTTTCCATCCTTTTTAGCCCCAAGGGCAATAACTTCCTATTGAGACGGTCCCGGTTTCTTCACCTCTGGGAATAAAGCCGTAATTTCGCATGGAAAAAAGTTGAAAAAAGATTCGTTTTCCAGGAACGTTCGCCCCCCGAAAAACACCTGATTATGAGTGCGCTCCAATTTAGTAACGATGCTTTTGTAGAAGCTGTTAAGAAAGGAGGCCGGGAACGGGAAGCGGCCATACGCTGGCTGTATCTGGACCAGGACCTCCGGGCCAAAGTCGGCGCGTTTGTGCGCAACAACCAAGGCAATCAGGAAGATGGGACCGACATCTTCCACGAAGGGATCCTCGTGCTGGACCGCAACATCCGCGAAAACCGTTTTCGCGGGGAAGCGCCGGTGAAAGGGTATTTTTTCAGCATCTGCCGGTTCTTATGGATGAACCGGTTCCGGAAACAGGCCAAAGTCTCCCTTATGGCGCCTGGCACCGCGCCGGAACAACCCGATGAAGACACGCCGGAAGGCGTTTTCCACCGGGAAGAACTCAAGGACGTGCTTCGCAACGTGCTGAATACCCTCGGCGAACAATGCCGGAAGATCCTGGAAATGTGGAAACTGTCGTATTCCATGGCCGAAATAGCAGCATCCCTCGGGATGGACAGCGATGCCCAGGCACGCAAAGCCAAGTACCGCTGCCACCTCGGACTTATGCAACACCTGGAAAACAATCCGGGAATCGCTCAACTTTTAAAGCAATGGCTATGAACCTGGAACTTTACCTGCCCCAATTTGAAGCGTATACGGAAGGAACGCTTTCCCCCGGCGAACGGGAGGCGTTCGAACAGGAGCTGGCGTCCAACCCCGAATTCAAAGAAGCTTTCCGCCTTTATCAGGTCAGTCTCCATGTCATGGAACAGCAAATCGAAGACGCCCTGCGGACTACGTTGAAAGACTGGGAGAAAACGCATTCCGGGTCGGATTCTTCAAGGAAGGAAGCCCGCACGGTATCCTTCCGGGCCCGCCTGGTCCGCTATAGCGCTGCAGCGGCCGTGCTGCTGCTCGTCGGCGTTTTCGGAATTAGCCTGGTTTCCCGCAACTACGGCAACCAAGGCCTGTATGCGCGCTATTACGACGACCCCGCTTTGGGGGGGCTCCGGGGCGACCCGTCTGCTCCCGCTGCCAGCCCGCTGGAGGAAGCCAAAGAAGCGTATCAAAACCAGGATTTCGCACTTGCGGCGGACAAGCTCCGTACCGTCCCACAGACCGATTCCCAATACGCGGAAGCCCAATATTTCCTGGGGCACGCATACTCCCAAACGGGTCGTTTTGACCAGGCCCAGCAGGCGTTTTCCCAATCGGCCTTGGCCGGCGATCCGCGATTCCAGGAAAAAAGCGAATGGTACGCCGCCCTCTCCTGCCTTCGAGCCGGCGAAGACGACGCTGCTTGCCAGGATTTGTTTGACCAGATGGCTGCCAACCCGGATCATTCCTTCCACAACCAGGCAAAAGAAATGGTCCGCCAACTCGGAAGCTTCTGGAGAAAAATCTCCGGCGTGTTCCGGTAACCAAGTCCCCACTTTTTTCCAGGAAAGGGCTATCTTTGCGGAACTATGCCAAGCCGGGCAGGCCAGGGCAAATTGTTTGCCCAAACTCTTGAACCAACCTGCACGGAACTTTGTCTTAGTCCTAGTTTCGCAAAAATCAAAACCTTTTTCATGGACGCAGTACAAACCAAACTACCTTACAAGGTCAAAGACATTTCCCTGGCCGATTGGGGGCGGAAAGAGATCGAACTAGCGGAAGCCGAAATGCCCGGCCTGATGGCGCTCCGGGAAAAATACGGCCCCTCCAAGCCGCTGAAAGGCGCCCGCATCGCCGGCTGCCTGCACATGACCATCCAAACGGCGGTCCTGATCGAAACGCTCCTCGAACTGGGCGCCGAAGTCGCCTGGTCCTCCTGTAATATCTTTTCTACCCAGGACCACGCCGCTGCAGCCATTGCAGCCCGCGGCATCCCCGTCTACGCCTGGAAAGGCATGAACGAACAGGAATACTGGTGGTGCGTGGAGCAAACCCTCTTCGCTTTTGAAAACGGAAAGCCGCTCAACATGATCCTCGACGACGGCGGCGACCTCACCAATGTGGTGCTGGACAAACACCCCGAACTCATCCCCAGCATCCGGGGAATCAGCGAAGAAACCACTACCGGCGTGCACCGCCTCTACGAGCGCATGAAAAACGGTACCCTGCCCGTTCCGGCCATCAACGTGAACGACTCGGTGACCAAATCCAAATTCGACAACAAGTACGGCTGTAAAGAATCGCTCGTCGACGCCATCCGCCGCGCAACCGACCTCATGCTCGCCGGCAAGGTAGCCGTTGTGGCAGGATACGGCGATGTGGGCAAAGGCTCCGCCGCCTCCCTGCGCGGAGCAGGATGCCGGGTGATCGTCACGGAAATCGACCCCATCTGCGCCCTCCAGGCAGCAATGGACGGCTACGAAGTGACCACCATGCACAAAGCTATTCCGAGAGCCGACATCATCGTCACCGCAACCGGAAACTGCGATGTCGTTACAGAAGAGCATTTCTACCTGATGAAAGACAAAGCGGTCGTATGCAACATAGGCCACTTCGACGATGAAATCGACGTCGCCTGGCTCAACGGCGCTTTCGGGCATACCCGCATCAATATCAAGCCGCAAGTAGATAAATACCATATCAACGGACGGGATATCATTCTCCTTGCCGAAGGCCGCCTCGTCAACCTGGGCTGCGCTACCGGCCACCCCTCTTTCGTTATGTCCAACTCGTTTACCAACCAGACCCTCGCGCAGATGGATCTGTGGGCAAACGGAGACCAATACGAAAATGCCGTGTATACCTTGCCCAAACACCTCGATGAGGAAGTTGCCCGCCTCCACCTCGCCAAAATCGGCGTCGAGCTGGAAACCCTCAACGACAAACAGGCCAACTACATTGGCGTGCCGAAAAATGGCCCGTATAAGTCGGATATGTACCGGTATTAAAAAGTTACGAGGTTGCGACGTTGCGACGTTGCGAGATCAACCTCGTAACGTCGCAACCTCGTAACGTCGCAACCTCGTAACGTCGCAACCTCGTAACGTCGTAACCTCGCAACCTTATAAGCATGCAATCCCTCTTCCAAACCTACCTGACGCTCGGATTTGAGCATATCGCCGACTTAAAAGGGTACGACCATATCCTTTTCATCATCGCATTGTGCGCCATTTACAAGTTGTCGGAATGGAGGAAGGTGGTCATTCTGGCGACCGCCTTTACCCTTGGGCATTCGATTACCCTCGCGCTGGCCGCGTTGGATATCATCCCGATCAATGCGGCCTGGATTGAGTTCCTCATCCCCGTGACGATCCTGGCGACGGCCATCTACAACGTGGTCGTGCACCGGTTTTCGAGAGAAATGGAAGAAGGTACCTTCGACCGCCGGATGAACCTCAACTACTTTTTTGCTGCTGGATTCGGGTTGATCCACGGTATGGGGTTCTCGAATTTCTTCCGGGCCATGGTCATGCCCGGGGAGCACGCACAACTTGTCAAACAGTTGTTCGCGTTCAACGTAGGAGTGGAAGCCGGCCAGTTGCTCATCATTGCCTGTGTATTAACGGCCTCCTTTATCGCCTTCAACCTCGGCAAAATCAAGCAGCGCGAATGGAATTTATTCATCTCCGGCGGCGCCGCCGCCAACGCACTCGTCATCGCTTTGGAACGTTGGCCGGCGTAGGGGGCGTTAGGGCGTTGAGGCGTTAGGGCGTTGAGGCCTATAAGGCGTAAGGCACGAGGCGTAAGGCAAATTGGCGCGAGATTCTGAAAAGAACGGAAAGTCTTCAAAAGCCCCCCACCTCTAAGCGCCCTAACCTCTCAACGCCTGAACGCCCTAACGCCTAAACGGCCTAACGACAACAACCCACACCAATGAATTTATTAATGGTATGCCTACTTGCCGCCTGGGGTTCCGCCCACGCTTTTCACGTGAGCAAGGCGGTCGTGGAGTACAACCCCGGCGATCAGGCGGTGCAGGTCAGCATGCACCTGTTTCTCGACGACCTGGAAGCGGCCTTAAAAAAAACCCACCCGGAGCCGTTGTACCTGTGTTCTGATAAGGAGAAGCCCGAAGCTGAGACCTACCTGAAAGAATACTTGAGCAAGCATTTCCGGCTAACGCTCGATGGGCAGCCCAAAGCCTGGATTTTTCTGGGCAAAGAGCCATCCGAAGATTTGCAGGGCATATGGTGTTATCTGGAAATACCGAAAACCAAAGCCCCCAAATCCATCCGGATAGAAAATACTGCTTTAATGGAAGTGTACGACGACCAGAAGAACATCGTACACCTGAGTTTTCCGGGCAACCGGGAATGGACTTGCCTGCTGTCGAAAGACCATAAAGAAGAAACCCTGACGCTTTAATTTTTCAATACCGGATGAACCGCTTGAAAACCTTGTGGCGCGCCCTCTTCATTTTCCCAATTCGCATCTACCAGTGGACGATCGGCCCCTGGCTACCCAGTAAGTGCGCTTACCACCCTACCTGTTCCAGGTATACCGCAGCAGCTATCCAGGAATGGGGCGTTGCCAAAGGAATATGGATGGGCGTCAAGCGCATCGGCCGCTGCCACCCCTGGGGCGGGTTTGGGCACGATCCGGTGCCCTCCCGGCCGGAAACCAAATAACAATCAACCAAAAACCATCATGCTACAACGACCGCGAAGGAACCGCCGCTCCGAAGCCATCCGCGGGATGGCCCAGGAAACGCATCTGGAAGTAAGTCACCTCGTACAGCCGCTTTTCCTGCTGGATGGGCGCGGAATCCGAAAGGAAGTCGCTTCTTTGCCAGGAACCTTCCGGTTTTCTCCGGACGAAGCCAAAAAAGAGGTGGAATCCTGTATGAAACTGGGACTGCGAAATTTCATCCTCTTCCCGGCGGTGGAAGACCGCCTCAAGGATACCCACGCTACCTACAGCTACCACCCGGACAACTTCTACCTCCGGGTAGCCCGGGAGCTGAAAGCCGAATTCCCGGAAAGCTGCCTCATCAGCGACGTAGCCATGGATCCCTACAGCTCCGACGGCCACGACGGACTGGTGAAAGACGGCCATATCCTCAACGACGAAACGCTGCCCATCCTGGCCCGCATGGCTGTAGCACAGGCAGCCGCCGGTTTTGACCTTATCGGCCCTTCCGATATGATGGACGGCCGCGTGGGCGCCATACGCCGGGCCCTGGATGAAAACGGATTCACCCAAACCGGCATCATGGCCTATACCGCCAAATACGCCAGCGCCTACTACGGCCCTTTCCGCGATGCGCTGGACTCCGCTCCCAAGTCGGGCGACAAAAAAACCTACCAGATGAACCCCGCCAACGCGCGCGAAGCCCTCATTGAAGCTGCCCTCGACGCCCAGGAAGGCGCCGACTTCCTGATGGTCAAACCCGCCCTCAACTACCTCGACGTCATCAGCCTGCTCAAACAACGCTTCGAGCTGCCCATCGCCGCTTACCATGTAAGCGGTGAATGCGCCATGATGATCGCCGCCGCTCAAAACGGCTGGCTCGACCTGGAAAAAGCCGTGCCCGAAACCCTGCTCAGCATTCGCCGCGCCGGCGCCGATGTGATTATCACGTATTTTGCGAAATGGTTCGGGGAGAGGCGTTGAGGCGTTTGGTGGCTAGGTGGTTAAGTGGCTAGGTGGCTAGGTGGCTAGGTGGCTGGTGGTTAGCAACCCCCGAAGGGGTGGCATGATTATAAAGTAGGCGGCTAACCAAGATTGAAAGGGTTGGCACATCATGGCCATCCTGTAATCCCCCCAAATCATGGTTCAGACAACAAGCAACGGTGGACGGTGGACGGTAGACGGGGGACGGCGCGCCCAAATGCCTTTACGCCCAACCAGCAGCACGTTGCCCCGTTCCCGGAATCCAATTCCGGGAAACCCCTTCGGATTGAAAATCCGAGCTACATCCTGGCCATCCTGTAATCCCCCCAAATCATGGTTCAGACAACAAGCAACGCCCCAATGGCAGTAAATACCCGCAATCTGAAGATTGAACGAACGCATAGACGGAAGTCTACGCGCAACAGGTTTCAAAGCAGGCAGGATGAATCATTGAAGCCTTCAAATGACCGGTTTTTCGTTCAAAACGCGCGATATGCCTTCTTTAAAAGGGGGGAGGCTGGTTTTGATGGTAAACCAAAGGATCTCTGCTTCCACCTCAAAATAAGCGTGAATTAAGCGATCGCGCATGCCTGCGGCCAGCTTCCAGGAAATATCCGGATAAGCGTCTTTGGTGGATTCAGGGATCCGCTTGGCGGCCTCACCGATAATTTCTAACTTACGAACTACGGCACTAATCGTTTTATCATCCTGAGAAAACGCTTCATAACTCAGCCCTTCTATGAATCGGTCAATAGATTCAATAGCTCCAAAATATCCTGAAGGAAAGTAATTTCGTCGCGTTTCAAAGTTCAATAATATCGCTAAGTACGGAGGAGCGGATACGCGGCTTAATGCTTTTTTCGGAAACAATATCCGGCTTGATGCCCAGAGCGTCCTGAAGAAAGAATTCCAGTCCAACCATATCGAATAAGGTGGCGCCATAATCGAAGCGCACCAGAATATCCAGATCACTCCCTTCCTGCTGCTCGCCGCGCGCATACGAGCCAAATACGCCTAAAAGCTCTGCTTTGTAGCGCATTCGGACGACCTGCTTCAACTCCCGGAGTTGCTTCAGGATGGCGTCTAATACCGCATGGGTTTGGCTTGTTGGCAGCATAATAGCATTTTAACAAAAATACGCAAATCCGCCGGGTTTTGCAATGGAGGGGGGGTAAGTGGGGGCGTTGGGGCGTTGGGGGGCTAAGTGGTTAAGTGGCTAGGTGGCTGGCCAAAATTGAAATTACAGCAACATCCTGGCCATCCTGTAATCCCCCCAAATCATGGTTCAGACAACAAGCAACGGGAGACGGCAAACGATGGACGGCGCGCCCTAACGCCTTAACGCCCAACCAGCAGCGCGTTGCTCCCGTTCCCGGAATCCAATTCCGGGAAACGCCTTCGGATTGAAAATCCGAGCTACATCCTGGCCATCCTGTAATCCCCCCAAATCATGGTTCAGACAACAAGCAACGGTGGACGGTGGACGGTAGACGGTAGACGGGGGACGGTAGACGGGGGACGGCGCGCCCTAACGCCTTAACGCCCAAGCAGCAGCGCGTTGCTCCGTTCCCGGAATCCAATTCCGGGAAACGCTTTCGGATTGAAAATCCGAGCTACATCCTGGCCATCCTGT